>OLPV01000272.1_pt1 | contig 47984 bp, 36 predicted proteins | sample 1671961 | NCBI WGS metagenome assembly OLPV01 (sample SAMEA3136630, study PRJEB25190) | human gut metagenome | biome: human gut; feature: human-associated habitat; material: faeces | place: Austria | collected 2013 | reverse complement strand
CTCTTCCGATCTCGGCTCTTTTACATTCAGGCTCCCCTTTAGGGCACCCGTAGGGCGTGCCTTGTGCTGAGCTGTCACCGCAGGTGACTGAGGGGTTATCTCGAAAAAAAACAACCTTTCATCAATTCCCCGCCGAAAACGTCTTTTGCAGCAGCACGTCGCGAATTTTCCACAGCTGTTCATTGTCGGCACGATCCCGCATGGTGACAAAATAGAGAGAGCCATACATGGGCATGGTGTCCACATAGATTCTCCCCAGCCGTTTTTCGTCCCGTTCCTGCTGAATGGTGGGTTCCAGCACAAAGGCGATTCCCAGCCCCTGCCGGAGCAGTTCTTTCAGCACAATAAAGGAGTCCACCTCAATGACTTCCCGAAAATCGTAGAGCGAAATGCCGCTGCGGCTCAGGTGCCGCTGTACCAGCGTCCGGATTCCGCAGCCGGTTTCCAGCACGATCAGGGGCTGTTTCAGCAGAGTGCTCCATGTACAGCCGTATAGTTCTTCCGAAAGTTCCGGACTGGCGGCGGCAATGATATTTTCCCGACACAATTCCGTCGCTTCTACCAGCATATCAGGAATTTCCCCCTCCATGATTTCTTCTGGATCTGTTTTTTTTACTACAAGCAGTGTGTCAGTCGCATACGTTGGTTCCATACTTCCTGTCGTGATACGAAGCATTGTAAAGCCAAAAATATTCGGCGGCTTTCCTGGCTCGGTAAAAAGCACCATACACAGAATTACAATCGCTGCCGCTATGACAAGAACAGAAATCGTATTGATGACACCACAGATTATCTTTCTTATCATTATTTGTTTTCATCCTCTTTCTGATCTGAATTATCATGCTCGTCATTGTCAGCATTTGCAATATCAGCTGAAGTATCTGCAGCCGCTTTACGACCTCGAAGTGCACTCACAATATAATGAGACAACGAATTTGCCTTAGCTTTTTCGAGTGCATGTTCCTTATCGATACGCTCCTTATCGGCCTGTTTTTTCGCCTGAGACAGCTGTGCCTGAAGTTCTTCTATCGCTGTACGTGCTTCATTTTTTGTGCGCTCGACAAGCTCATTTGCTTCCTGCCTTGTCCGATCAATCGACTCCCTTGCCTTATTTTGTGTCAATGCAAGCTGCTCATCGCAATTTTTCTGAAGCACTGCGATCTGCTCTGTACTCTGGCTCTTGATTGCTTCAAGCTGCTCATCTGCTGCTCGTTTTTCGGATGCAACAAGCTCATCTGCCTGCTTCTGCGCTGCCTCGACTGTCTGCTTTGCCTCTTCCCTAGCTGCTTCAAGCTGCTCTTGAATACTCTGCACCTTGCTTTTAGCATTCTGCACTTCACGCTCGGCCTCTGCCTTTGCCTGCTCAATATTCTGCTGCGCTTCTTCCCTGACCTGCTTTGTTTCTTTCTGCGCTGTCTCTATTGCCTGCTTTGCCTCGGTCTGTGCATTGTCGATTGCAGCTCTTGCCTCAGCATCAGCTTTTTCCATTGCCGCCTGAAGCTCTTCTTTTGCTTTCTGCTCCTCGACAAGCTTTGCCTCTAGTGCATTTTTTTGCTCCTCAATCTGGGCACGCTGCTGTTCTAGCTCGTCCATCTGCTGCTGCAGCGCATCAAGCTGCCACTCTAAATCAGACGCAGATTCCTGCAGCTGCATTAGGCTATTTTCAAGCTCTTCTCTGTTGGCAATTTCCTCTGCTAACTTTGCCTCGGCATCAAGCTGAGCCTGTGTGACCTCCTCGATGAAAACCTTTCTCACTTCGACATCTGGGATATCACAGTTATCCACAATTTCTTCCTGAATTTTCTTGATAAACTTTGGTTTAACTGGCTTACGCTTTTTAGTTGCAATCTCGGTAAGCTTTCTAGGATCTGATTCAAGAAGACTCTTAAATATCGTGTAATTTGTAATCAAATTGATGTACATCTGTGTCTGATATTCTTCATCAAACTCAAGTGCCGTATCCTGCTCCTCGATGCTGTAACCCACCTCATCATAGCTTTCGATAAACTGCCACAGCTTGTAGCAGTTTCTGTAATCTGGATCCTTCATCATCAAATTTGTTCGCTGAATCGGACTTCTTACCTTCGCACAGCCATTCATAATATCGCAAAAAGAGCTTGCGCGAAGTGTTCTTGACATACGGCGCACACGGTCGATTCTCTTAAAAAGATCCATGTTGTCATTGTCATTTTCTGCAAAGCTCTGACGGTTTTTGACAGTCATCTCAACCTTGTAGGAAATCTCTTCATAGGCATCGTCTATTTTGCTCTCCATACACATAGTATTGCATGTCTCATCGCCTGTAGACCAGAAAATGACATCCGTTCTCTTATCGACAAATGCAAAGAGGCGCTGAATCAGATGATAGACAAAACGATTCTCATACAAATCAAAGCTTTCTTCTGTTGTTACATTCAAAACCTTCGTTGGCTGTATGTCGCCCTTTGCATTTGTTGTAATAAACTGCGTATTCTGGCTAAGGTGACGCACGCTGTCTGCTGTGATCTTCCTGGCCAATGCCACTGGAACAACTTCTTCAGTCGTTGCGATAAAACGGCGCGGCTTATCCACGATATTAAAAATCGATGTCAGACCTTCTTCTACAACTGTAAGCCACCGCTCATCCACTACCTTATGAAGGACACGATTGTTTTGACGGATCGTGTTGTTTCCTGCCTGAACAATTTCAAACAGATACTGGAAATACCTATCATTTTCCAGAGTTCGTTCTACTTTATTCGTATATTTTGTATATAAATCATTGATCGTATTTGCCATCCTGACTCCCCAAAGCTAAAAGAACTGTAACAGTTCACCGCGCTCTTTCATTCGCAGAACTGTTAGTACAAATTTTGTATACGTCTCAAGTATGCCTTACTATCCTGCATTTCGGCTTTTCCAAACAGCTTATCAATATAAGTGATCAGCCCTGTTATCTCGTCTCTTACAAAGGTGACGTTCATACTCTCAAATTTCTTAAGCACCTTACGCGCAACGATATAATCCATGCCTCCCAACTCAGTTCCGCCGCAGGCTACATAAACAGGGATAAAATCATACAGCTGCTTCATAATACGGTTTCCAAAGGAAAGCTTGAAACGTGTGATAAGATAATTATCGAGTTTTTGCATTTTATCCATAAGCTCATTACTAATTGGATAATCCACCTGTGCCTTTTGAAACAGATATTCCAAATGCTCTGCCGTCACATTACAGTGTGGCTGAACTTCGCACTCAAATGCATCGGCACGCTCATTTAATTCTATTGGCATCGCACGGTCATATACCTTATCAGTAATAGTGAACGTGGAATCGTCATTATTTGCTGTTCCGATAAACCATGTAGAATCAGCCACATGAATTTTACCGCCTTCCATCTTAACCGGATCGCCATCCCATGCTGTAGGCACAAGGTCAAGCACCCACTCGTCCTTATTTGGCATTTCAAGGACAGAAAGCATTTCAGCAAAATAATACTCAATTCGCGCCAGGTTCATCTCATCAAGCACAATAAGCGTTGGGTCTGGTCTGTAATTTGCCTCATACAGCGCACGCAAAAATTCAGTCTCGTTAAAGCGCTTTGAAAACTCATTGAAATAACCAAGAAGCTCCGTGCGGTCACGAAATGATGGCTGTACCGATACAATAGTTGACGGATTTGACAGATAACGGCTAAACGAATATGGAAGACTAGTTTTACCAGTACCTGAGATACCTTCCAAAATCAGAAGCTTGCTGGCTGCCATACCTGCAACAAAACGACGCACAATCTCAGGTGTGTAGTAAAGTTTCATTTGGCTGGCTGCATATCGGCGATATCCTTCTGCAAACTCCTGAAGCGAAATCTCGTTATCATATTCAGGCGGTGTAAGCGCTGCATACTTTTCATCCACAAGAGTTAATTTCGGGAAACGATGCTCAATATTAAGCTTTGCTTCTGATAAAACGGCCTGAACAATTGGTGTTCCTGTACCTGCACCAGCTCCTGCAGGAAGCTTTCCATGGGACTGTGCCGCTGCCGCTGCAAGCGCTGCTGTTCCTGGAAGCGGAATATTGGGATTGGCTGCGCTTGCTGCAGCAGATGCGCTGTTTGTAACTGCATCAACTGTCGGAATTACATCATCTGTAAGCGCTGATGCACCCATATACGGAATACGCTCAGTTCCGCCCATCGCATTAACCTTAAGTGCTAAAATGCTGTTTTTCTCATCCATCAGAGACAGAACCTGCTTATTTAAGCGTCCAATCTCCTTATAGAGCGCCGCATTGTCACTATTATCTGTTTTAAGCTTATGACGAAGAATTGCATGACGAACAAGAATTACGATAATCAAAATCGGAATCGCAATTAAAATCAGCATTAAGATTATAGAAAGAATTTTTCCTGTAATGCTAAGCGTTGGAAAATATGTAAAAAAGATATTAAAATACTGTGCCCAGCCGGTGATAAATAACGTCAAAAAACCTGCCAGCCATGTCACAATATTGTAAACGACCTGCGACAAAACCTCATAGGCAAATTTTAAGAATTCACTCACAATTACTCCTTCCCGCTTTTGCTCTCGTCAGATGCCTGCTTTGCCTTTTCAAGGTCTGCCTGCGCCTGTGCACGAATTGCCTCTGCCTCCTCACGCATACGCTTTGCCTCTGCAAGTGCCGCCTCTGCGTCCTTTGCTGCCTGCATATTTGCACTCTCCTGCTCTTTTGCAGTCTCAACTGCAATTGCCTTCTTTAAGTTAATGCTGATCGTAATCAGATGATATACCTGATAAATAAAGAACAGCAGCATTGGAAGCACGATTACAATCAAGAATCCTGTACTTCCTGATAAAAAGTCCATTACTTTTCCGATCTTCGGAATATTTGTCACATATTTTCCTACAATATCACCATCGGAAATCACATGCTGATCTGCAATACCATTATTGTTATCACCGATTGTCGTATAGCTTCTTGCATCGCCTACTGCCTCGATGCTCTTGATACGGTGCGTATTAAGTGCATATTCGTTGTTTATGATTGTGTGGAAACAGATGATATCTCCTTCCTTTAAAGTCTGCGGATCGCACTTTTTGATCACAATCAAGTCTCCAGTCTCAAATGTTGGTGCCATTGAATCAGATTTTACTACTAACGGCGTATACCCAAAGAGATTTGATACATTCTGGTTATCCCTAGTTGCCATTGTTGTAAAAGCATAAAGCGCTGCCACCAAAATGACTGCCCACAGGATTACACTCAATAATACATTTGCTGCTCGTTTCACTGCATTCATTTTCTTTTTGTCCTCTCGTTTTTGTTGCTTCGTAATGTTAATTAGCGTTCACGTGTGTGAACTATATTAGTGGTCAAAGGCCTGATTCAAGGAATCTGTTCCTGTGAAACGAAGCCTAATCGCATACTCAGCCGATTTTAATTCATCTGTACATAGTGGGTCTGTTCCTTCCAACCAGATATGTACCAAAACTGCCTTATCCTCACCTTCCTTAAGCGAAAACATGGCATTATTTTCATTTAATATCATTTGTTCTGACGGCAATAGACCAAAAGTTCTTGCAGACGTTGTCTGTGTCATCGTATCGCCTAATCCTGGATCATACACATAACATATACCGTCTGCCTCAAACGAAATACGCATTGCCTCAGAAAGTGATGATGTATCTGACAAAATTGCAGTTCCGTCTCTGATGTTTTTCGAACTGTCTGCACTCGTCAAATGTACTATCATATCCTTCGCTGCCATAAAGTGAAGCGTAAACTCCAGATATGCACCGCTTTTTGCTGACGCAGCCGCCCCGTTTTCAAAAGTAAAGCTGCGCTGATCAATCGTCGTAACAGGTTCTAGCGGTACTTCCTTCATTGAAAAACCCTTTTCCTTTTGAATGCACGATGCAATCTCTTCAAATGACAGCGTTTTTTTGTATGCTTCAATTGTATCATGTGCATCAAGATCCATTCTAAGATCCACACCTGATATAATATCAAGACTCATTGTGCGCACCCTCGCTCTATCTGCAATCGAAAACCATGCGACTGTCGTTGCAGTCACTGCAACAAGTGCCAGCAATAGTAACAAGATAGATGTGCGTACCCGAGAACGCATAGAATCAGATTGTTTTTGCGAATTTCTCTCCTTCATTATCTGTCTCCTTTCCGGCCAGAAATGCCATAAAAGGCCAGATACAAATCCGCCTCATTGTGAGTGATTGATTCAGAGCAATCTGGATCGCACCCCTCCAGGTAAAAATAAACATCAACTGTATAAATCTGGTTTAAATTCATCACACAGAGCGGTTTTTGCGGGACACTCATATCTGATGCACTAAATGAAACCGTATAATCGGTGACTAAAACACTTGGATCTGCCACAGCCTGCACACCACTTTTATTCCATGAAAGTACCTGTCCAAAACCAAGGTTGACACCGCCGACAACTGTATTAAAGACTTGCTGACTGGGTGCATTCTGTGAGTCTGACAAACGAAGAATCACCGATGATGAATAATCATTGTTAAAGACAAGTCCAAGTCTGGCAGCATTTAACAGCGTTCCATTTACATCTTTTCCAAGAAGACCATCTGTCTGATCAAGATAAAGAGAAAGTGTCGTGTCTGATGATAATCCCTGTGCCAGCGCACGCAGGTAGATTCTTCCGTGATAATAATACTGCTCATCAGTGACAGGCTCAAAAGTTACCGCCATATCTGACACAGTCGATGGCGCATAGACAAAATTCGTCAAATCTGCCGTAGAGACAGGCAAAAGATTAGTCAGTGAAGTCTGATTAACCTGCGCAATCGAAACAGGTGACGCATTGGAAAAAGTGCTGCCGTCACTGCTAATTTGAAGTTCTAAGCTTTCTTCTGCTGTACGCGCCGATGCCCTTGTTGTTGAAACAGCCTGATTAGATGTAAACCATGCATAAGTAGCCGCAGTTAATGAAAGAAGCGCTGCGATTGCTGTGACACACAAAAACCAATTTCGAAACGCCTGCTTCATTTTGCTCCTCCCTTCTGTGATTCATCCACTCCAACAAACGCGAGCATAAGTCCGGCATCCTTATTTTGCACTGGATTAAAGCACTGCTCATCACATCCTTCAAGATAAAGCCAATATTCTACTGATGCCACTTCATCGGTCTCTAGCGAGACAAGAACAGATGCACCCGCATCATATTTGTATGAACTATTTTTATAAGACATATATTGGGAAATCGTGGTTGATGGGTCAGACACGTAAGCCGCCTGTCCGCCTGACGATATCGACGAAACTACAGATGATGAAGTAGGTATTGTTGCCCTTGACTGTGCTCCTGCAGCAGATCCTAGCTCATCCAGCAAAAAAAGATATGTATTTGTACCAGAATCCGATGTGATACGAATGCCAAGACGCATCGCAGCTAAGCTTTGTGCATCGCTTCCAACATTCAAATTTTCCGCATCAAAATACACATCACACGGTGCATTCTCACACTTTAAGTAAACGGTTCCGTGAAGTGCATCCTCATCCACCTGACTATCCGCCGCTTCATAGAGAACAGCAATTCCGTCCTTATTTTGTGCAATTGCACGGTAAAAATGATCCAGATCTGCTGTCGAGAGTGGCTTTAATGTGTCTGGATTTCCATTTAGCACCAGCTCGCAGTTCTTATCAAATGGTCCCAAACGCGACGTGGAAATCAAAAGTGACGCATCACCATTACTTATTGAACCACCCATTGGTGTTACATTTGTAGAGGCCATTCCTGACAGCGTAAACCATGCATAGACAGATCCACCTGCTGCGCAAAAAATCAGCACAGTCAAAAATATAACAGCCCGAAGTCGTTTTTTTAATTTTTTGACATCATCATTCATGGCTCTCCCTTCCCTTTTGTTTAATTATTGATCTGTCTTCACTCCGGCAAACGACACTGCCAAATTTCTAAGCGTTTGTCTGCAAAGATTTGAAGTACAATCTTCATCACAGCCTTCCAGCCAAATGTAAAGCTCAATTTCAACAGATTCACCAACACTTCCATCATCAGCACCTGATATCGTACATAGCCGCAGTGAATCATCCTTGCGCTTCACAACACCAGTCTCTTTATTGTATATACAATACTCATCTGATGTATATGGTGTAAATGGCACTGTTGTGCCATCCTTGCGTGAAGCATCAAGCACATAGCCCTCCTGCCCTGTTGCCGTGTTATACTCTGCTTCTGGATTTTTTTTATCGCTTATTGCAAAGATATATTCATTATCATGTGCCTGATGCTCTCCCACCTTATGAACAACTAGTCCCAAGCGAATTGCTGAAGAAATAGGTGAAGCTTCATCACTGTCCTCAAATCCAATATCTGACAGATATATATCAAGTGTTCCACCTGTTGTTCTTAAAAACAGACTTGTATGATAATAATCATTTTGCTCTCCATTTCCAAAAATGCTTGCTGCAAGTCCTGTTTTTGTCTGATAGCCTGATGCAAACTCTGTCACCTTCTGAAAGCCAGCACTAATTTTATTTGTTGAGACAGGCACAAGCTGTCCTGAAAAGCTTTCTAAAACAGCTGATGAGCCATACACGCCATTGTATGCATTACTGATTTGAAGATTGACACCTGCACCTGCTGCCATACGAACATTTGTCGTATGCTGACTTGTATTATAAATATACCAGGCATATGTTGCAGAAGCCACCGCCAGAAATGTAATCAAAAGTGCCAACAGCGCCCCTGTAAATTTTCGCTTTAATCTTTTTGCCTCCACAGTATTCTCCCGCTGCTGCAATGATTCCATTTACTTGGCTCACCCCCTTCAAAATCAAATTTTTTCACGGTATTATGGTATCATAGCCAACTTGTTTTTTCAAGGGCGATGATGTGTTAAGTTTAAAAATATCAAAAAAGATTACAGTTCACGCTTCATGTTACGAAAGCCCATCGGTGTAATGGTTTCGTCGCCGGACCAAACTCCGCAGGTTCCTTTTACACTCTTTATTATCAAACATTATCTTGAAAGACCTGCTCAAAGTGTCCGGCTCGTGAAAACCCTTCACCTTCGGGCCTAGCTGCAAATATTTGGCATGACGCGTAAACGATAAAAAAGCGGCCCAGGGTTTTCACCCTGGACCGCTTGATTTAAATAATAACAATTATTCAATTATAGAAAATTACCAGATGAACAGCTCGTCTTCAGTCAGCTTCCAGATTGCCTCGATGAAGTAGTAATCTGCGTAGATCATTGGAAAGTTATGATCTGGCTCGTTGTAAGCTGCTGTACATTTCTCAAGAAGCTCGTCTACGTTTGGATCGTAGTTACAGCCCTTCTCATCAATTGCCTTCAGAAGTCTGATTGCTGCATCCATGTACTTCTGCTTCTTCCAGTTCTTTGTTACCTTGCTCAGCTCGATAAGACCACATGCTGCAATTGCTCCTGCAGTATCATCTCTCCAATCACAAGACGGATCCTGATAGAAGTCTACCGGAATCAGGCCGCTCTCCGGAATACAGGAGATGAAGTAATCAGCAACGCGCTCTGCTGTCTCTAAGTAACGCTCCTTCTTTGTATGCATATAGCTTAAGGTAAAGCCGTACAGTGCCCAGCCCTGTCCTCTTGTCCAAGAAGAACCATAGGACATACCCTGTCCACCGTAAGAACCATTCCAATCACCTGTTACAGGATCAAACTCAACGATATGGCGAGAAGAACCGTCAGGACGGATAAATACCTTTGCAGCGGTATCAGCATGATTCATAGCGATATGTAAGAAGCTCGGATTTTTGCTCTCCTCATATGCCCAATACAGAAGCGGAAGGTTCATCATACAATCGATGATTGCCCAATCTGCTCTTGCGTTCCATGCAACGATATACTCACCCTTTGCATTGTAACGTCCTGCCAGGTTTGAAGCTGCAATCATACCTCTGTTTCTGGACTCCTTAGAACCAGACAGACGATAATTTGCTACTGCAGTCGGCAGCCAACGGAAACCACTGTCATGATCCATTACGCTAGAATCAAGTAATACAGAATCCATCTTCTTCTCAAGATTTTCTGCAACCTCTTTATAAATCGGCTCTTTTGTTGCCTGATACAACTGCCACATCATACCGCCCCAGAAACCATTGGTCCACCATCCGAGTCTTGTCTCAGAAAGATCATCAAACACACCATTCTTTGCGATATAAGGAACCTTGTTTACACTTCTCTTGATTACTTCAATTTCTTTTTCCTTAATCTTCTTGGCAACTCCCTGTGCCCATGCCTTGTTATCCATAACATTTCTCCTTTTTACTCTCTATTTTTTTTATTAAAAACAACAGCAAACCTTTCTTCACCAGATGATATCGCTATTGCTTTCTAGCGTAAAAATTTTTACCACCCAGACAATTACTTATCTGGCTGTTCTAGATAAAAATACATTTTGCAGTCTGCATTTTGTTCATTATGCAAAACTTCCCAGCTGATGCGATTAACCAGCTCATCTTGTGCTTCATGGTTGACGTGCGGCTCTTTTGTAACTAAAACAGCTCCGGCTGCCTCGCCAAACTCAATAACAAGTTTGTGTCTTTCTCCATGAATTACCACTTTATTTTTGTGATCCTGACCTGTGTGTACTGTTACTGGATAGCGTGTTACCAGATTTTCAAGAACCGGCACGCATTCATCACATACAACATGATCTCTTACAGTAAATGAACCTGTTTCTTTTTCAAATGATATTTCTCGCAAAACAGTATCCACACCAGATACGTCATATGCCTTCGCAAAGGAAATTAAAATAGTATTCTCATCCTTTCGCTCAAATGCATCTGCGCGATACTTTGATCCAGCCTTCTGATCTACACCGCCGATAATTGGCATGTTATGGCCTTTTCCGCGTGTACAGAAAATTTCATAGCGTTCATCTGAGAAATACTTCTTTGTGTATTCACCTGAACCTAAATCCTCTAAAAGTGCCTCTCCATCTGCCAGATATAAGAAACTTCCTACATCATTATGGTTATGAGGTTCATCATTATTTCCACCCTTAGCAACCAATGCTGTATTATCTTTACCTCTAAGAATACACCACTGCGCATCCTTTAAAAAATCAGTACCTTCTTCTAAAAGTGGCTTTGGCTCCTCTACTATCTTCTTTTCAACATCTTCCAGATAATTCTTAGTCCAATACCATCCTGTATACAGCTCGTTCCAGTTCCAGCAACGATCTCCTGAAAAGCCTCTTGCGTAGATTGGATCCGGGAACCTAATATCCTTGTAAAGATTTGCCAGACAGCATGTCAATCCAATTGGATATTCTCCATTACTGCTTCCATCTGAAAAGCTGATCGTGCGGCCATGTGAAAAATAACACATTTCCTGGAAATGAGCAATTTTCTCTACCTTCTTTAATGCCATCATATCATAAGTCGGATTATATAATCTCTGATCCATAGCAAAGACTACCATATTCATAAAGCCATATACCCAGTAGCCAAGACCTTCTTCACAGACACCATCCTCGCCAAAGCCAGCAAGATAATAAGTTTCAATAGCATAGCGAATACGTTCTAAAAAAGCATCCTTCTCTGATCCATCCTCTAACAGATATATCGCTGTGCTTCCGATATTTCCGCAGCAGACTGCATTCCAGTTATTTGTTGCATCCTCCCACCAATATGCCGGTGCCTTCGCACTCATAAACGGTGTCAGAATACGGCGAAATACTTCCTTGCGAATACATTCCTTCGTCTCCTCAGACAGCTCATCTTTAAGCAGCGTATATAGATGTGCCAACGTATGTCCTGTCTCACTTGCAGTAAGATCAATAGTCATACGCCAGTTTGGATTCTCCAGACGCTTTACGTGTGCAGAGAGTGCCCAGCATTCCTCTGAGCAAATTTCTTTTATAACATACTCAAGCTTTTCAATATCTTCTTTCTTATGCCAGATCACACTTGCAAGGCCAAATGTAGATAAAAACTCTCTTCTCTTGAAGTAGCCTTCCTCATAGCGCAGACGATTTCCAGTAATCTCATATTCGTCAAACAATTCTCTTGAAAGCTCTGGCATCATTTCATCTCTTAGCTGATTTGAAATGTCGCGCACTTCGTTTTCATAATGTTCAGCATAATTCTTGATTTTATCAAGCATTTTCATTTTTCAAACATATTCAACACAAGACTGTTGTTTTTATGCATTGCATCAATCAACTATGTCCTGTATTTTTCATCCTCCCCTTTTGATCATTGTATAATTTTCCCATATAAAGTATTTATATCAGTCATCTGTTTGTATGTTATGTTCAAACAGTATTCTTTTTTCATTTTCTTTTATCATACATCATTGACAAACTTGATGCAATAACATAAACTAGTAAGAAAACTAACATATCCTATCATGTAACTATTCAGAAGGAGGTATATGTTTCATGATCAAGGCAATCACAGGAGGATATATTAACATTCACCCAAGCACTTTTCGAATGAGCCGTCCAAAAGGGCTACCTCATTTTGTACTGCTCGTTGTTCGTTCACACGGAAGCTTTGATATCGGTTCAGAGCATTTTTCCATTGAGCCTCCGCAAATAATTATCTTAGCACCACACACACCAAATTATTATGGAAATCCAGACGGTGATTATGTAAATGACTGGCTTCACTTTGATACTGATGAACCCAAGCTCATTGAACGCTTAAATGCGATCAGCAACCATCCGTTCTCAGTTGAAGACACTGATATTTTTTCCTTCTGCATCCGTCATATTCTACTAGAACTTTCCTTTGGACAGCCTGACTTAAAGGATGAAAATATGCGTGCTCTGTTTACCTTTTTATTTAACAGCCTTTCTACAGCACATGCATCTTTCAAAAGCCGTACATATATCACACCTCTTGAAAATCAGCTTAAACAGCTTCACCTTGAAATTTCTAATTCACTTGAACAAAAGCATTCGATTGCACGATGTGCCAAGCAGCTTAATATAAGTGAATCATATTTTCAGCTTATCTATAAAAAGCTGTTTGGCATTTCCTTTCAGCAGGATCTGATTCTTATGCGTGTGACACGAGCGAGATTCAATCTGTCTACCAGCAATCTTTCTCTCTCCCAGATTGCTGAATTTTGCGGATATAACAATGAAGTGCACTTCTATCGTCAATTTAAGAAGCTGACTGGGGTAACACCTGCACAATACCGGAAGCATCCATTTTAAGAGACACAAAAGCAGAGGCAAATCTTTTTACCGATTTTGCCTCTGCCTTTTTATCTTATTTATTCTATTTCGTATTTTCTTTATGCCTGCGGTAAAATTTCCTTTAACGCTGCCTCAAGTGCCTGCATCTGCTCATCAGTACCGATCGTGATACGCAGATAATTGTCAATACCTGGCTTGTTAAAGTAACGAACAAAAATATTTCTAGCCTTTAATGCTGCAAAAATCTCCTTTGCAGGCATGCTCTTGTGTGCTGCAAAGATAAAGTTTGACTGAGAGTCTGGGAAAGAAAAACCAAGCGCTGCCAATGCTTTCTTTGTCTTTTCACGAGTTTCACAAATCTTTTTTACATGTTCCTCAAAATAAGCTTTATCATTTACAGCCTCAACACCGCAAAGAAGCGCCACACGGCTCATTGTATAGGAATTAAAAGAATATTTTACATCATTAAGTGCTTTAATCAGTTCTTTATTTCCCATCGCATATCCAATACGCATTCCAGCCATTGAACGTGACTTAGAGAAGGTCTGAACAACTAGCAGATTTGGATACTTTTCAATCAGAGTGCGTGCTGATGGGCCGTCTGCAAAATCCACATAGGCTTCATCGACAATGACAACAACATCTGTGTTCTTCTGTAAAATTTCCTCAAATGTCTCAAGCGGCTCATACACTCCAGTCGGTGCATTCGGATTTGGAATGACAATGCCGCCATTTTCTTTGAAATAGTCTTCCTTTTTGATCATCATCTGATCATCAAGCGCGCATGTCACATACGGGATACGGTACAGATCAGCCCACACATCATAGAAAGAATACGTCACATTCGGAAACAGAATTGGTTTTCCAGAATTAAAAAATGTCAGAAAGCTCATACTTAAAACATCATCAGAACCAATTCCCACAAAGACCTGATCCTCTGCTAATTCATAGTAATCTGCCAGTGCTTTTACAAGACAGCCATTTGTCGGTTCTGGATAAAGACGCAACAGATCTGCGTCCATGCTCTTTAACACACGCGCTACGCCAGGTGCAGGTGAATATGGATTTTCATTTGTGTTTAGCTTTATCACATCTGGATTTTGTGGCTGTTCTCCTGGAACATACGGCACTACTTTTCTGATATTCTTTTCCAATGCTTCTGTCATTTTTTTATTCCTCCTGCTGTCCTATATGATGTCTTGTCTTTGACATCTTCACTTTCATGTTTTTGCTTTGATGCCTTATTTTATCTTACTTTTATATATTACTTTTCTGTCTGCCTCTGCATTTTTCTTGCAAATTTTCTTACTATAAGCACCATGACCACCAGTGCAAGCAGACATCCAACTGCTGCTCCTGAGCTGTCTATGCACACATCTCTTACCTGCGGGGAACGCTCTCCGGTAAACATCTGGTGAAACTCATCACTTGCTGCATAAAGAGTACCTGTGATCCAAGCAATAAACCAGATGTGGCGTAGGCGAAGCTTCATTATATGCATATTTTCCTTTTGCGGCACCTGAAAAATCTTCGGTCTCCACTCATAATAAAATAAAAAAAGAAGCACGCCCAGAATCATGTATTCTGTAAAATGCGCTCCCTTGCGTACAAAAAATGTGACCATCTCCCGAAAGCTGATCTGTTCGCTCTTTGCAAGGCTGTTAAAATCAGGTTTTACTACGGCAATCACCCGTTCTACTACCCGACCACTCGTCTCAGACGACGCAGCGCCGTCCTGACTGGAGAACATGAAAATCACGCCCATCCATCCAAGCACCAGCGCTGCCAGCAATATCACACGATATTTTCTTTTCATCATTATTTTATTTGTCGATGTACTTTCCATTCATGACATCTAACAGATAAGCACCGTACTGATTCTTCTTATAGATCTCATAAACCTCCATCAGCTGCTCCTTTGTGATCCATCCATTTAAGTATGCGATCTCCTCCAGACAAGCAATCTTTCTGTGCTGATGTGTCTCAACGGTACGCACAAAGTTAGTTGCATCTACCAAAGACTCATGTGTACCAGTATCAAGCCATGTAAATCCCTGTCCCAAAAGCTCAACATTTAATTCACCGTTCTCAAGATAAATACGGTTCAGATCAGTAATTTCAAGCTCTCCTCTTGCAGATGGCTTTAAGTTCTTTGCATACTCAACAACACGGTTATCGTAGAAATAAAGACCAGTTACACAATAGTTGCTCTTTGGATGTGCCGGCTTTTCTTCGATAGAGATTGCCTTTCCATTCTTATCAAACTCAACAATACCAAAACGCTCCGGATCGTCTACATAGTAGCCGAATACAGTAGCACCGACTTTGCGGTCTGCTGCTTCCTTTAATCTCTTTGTCAGACCATGACCCGCAAAAATGTTGTCGCCAAGAACCATTGCTACATTATCATTGCCAATAAAATCAGCGCCGATAATAAATGCCTGAGCCAGTCCGTCTGGGCTTGGCTGCACAGCATAAGACAGCTCGATTCCAAACTGATGACCATCACCTAAAAGTGCCTCAAATCTCGGTGTATCATCTGGTGTAGAGATGATTAAGATCTCGCGGATTCCTGCGTTCATAAGAACAGACAGCGGATAATAAATCATCGGCTTATCATAAATCGGAAGCAGCTGCTTTGATGTTACTCTGGTCAGCGGATACAGTCTTGTACCACTACCGCCTGCTAAAATAATTCCCTTCATTGTTTCATTTACCTTTCTTTTTTGTGGTGCTCTCTTTGGCAAACGATAGCATTTAAGCCAACATCTGCCGGACAGCTTCTATTCGCAGTATAGCATAAGCGTTACTGGTTGTAAAGGAAAAACATAATGCTTCCCTACTTACACTTTGCTACTCCGTTTGTCACAGTATAGCGCACACCATTATGATATACAATTCCATTGTACTTCCAGTTTAAAATTCCCTTTTGTACATAATACCATGTTCCATAATACTTTGTAAGACCTGTATAATTCCAGTTCAGTACACCATTTTCCACGTAATACCATGTTCCATAATATTTTGTCAATCCTGTGTAATTCCAGTCCAGACATCCTCCGCTCACATAATACCAAGTTTTGCAATGCTGAACCAAACCTGTGTAATTGCAGTTCCAACGGCCGCCCTTTATATGATACCATGTTCCATAGTACAGGATTAAATCGGTATAATTCCAGTCCAAACGCCCACCTTTTACATAATACCATGTTCCATAATACTGTGTCAGGCCTGTATAATTCCAGTTCAATACGCCATTATCCACATAATACCATGTTCCATAATACTTTGTAAGACCAATATATGTCCAATCCAAACGCCCGCCTTTTACATAGTACCATGTTCCATAATACTTTGTAAGACCTGTATAATTCCAGTTTAGTACACCTTTTTCTACATAGTACCATGTTCCATAATACTTTGTAAGACCTGTGTAACCCCAATCCAGACGCCCGTTTTTTACATAGTACCATGTTCCATAATATTTTGTAAGACCTGTATAATTCCAGTTCAGTACACCTTTTTCTACATAATACCACGTTCCATAGTACAATGTCAGACCCGTGTAACTCGTGCAAACCTCACCATTTTTATAATACTTCCAAACTCCCTTTTTGTCTAATGCCAATCCATCCGGATATTTTTTCTGTGATGTTGTTTCCTGCTCTGATGTAGTTGCTTCAACCGAAGAATCTCCTTCTGGCGTTGTTTCCTGCGTACTTGACTCAGTTTCTGGTGATGTTTCTTCTGCTGTTGTTTCTTGTGTAGTTGTTTCTGGTGGTGTTGTTTCTGGTGGTGTTGTTTCCGGTGTTGTTTTTTCTTCTGACTCATATGTTTTAGATGACATCGGATATGAAGTCATAAACGCATCGGTGCGGTAACCATCTAATCTTATGTGACCTGAGAAATCAGCCTCGCTACAAAGAAAATATCCATACGAATCTTTTCCTGCATCCCAAGTTGAATCCAAATTATAATAGACTCCATTTAATTCAGCAATATTCCACGCATGAAGTGTACTATTTCCTGTTCCTGGAATCACACGCACGTCAACACCACTTTCAAGAAGCAATCTGTACAATAGCACAGCATATCCCTGACAAACTGCCGTGCCTTCAACCAGCGCTCCATATGCAGAAAATTGTTTTAAATACTCCGTATTTCCCACATGTGCATAATCATATGAAACATTCTGACAGATCCAATTATAAATTGTTTTTATTTTACTGTAGGAATCCATTGAATTTACACCGAGACTCCCAAGCAGACTGCTCACTGCTGCACTGACTGCTGCTTCTTGTGCAGTATCTGTCATATACACTACATCCATGAAAATAAGATAGCAGTATCGTGAACCAGATGTGACAAGATATCGCGTAACACTATACTCCCGATACTGAAACCTCAAATAGTCTCCTTCAATTGGATTTTTTGTATGTGTAAAAAGAGCCTCCTTAATTACTTCTCCCGCTTTATCAATTGGCTGATCACAATAAAAACCAAATTCAATATGCGTCTCTCGATTTACAAATGCATTTCTAAGATATGCAATTCCCAAATCAAAATTTTCTAATCTAGGACCTGATATTTCTGGCGCACTTGTTTGCTGTGCACTTTCAAATGTAACTTCCGTGCTAGTCTCACTATTAAAACCATATAGCGGATTGCTCTCACTTTCCACTGCACATTCTATAGCAAACTCTTGTGTACTCTGTATTTCCTGCGCCTGTATCATACTATTTGGCACAGACAATACTAGCATAACGATTGCCATAATCAGTGCCCACCTCTTTTTTTTCCTCATAAACTACTCACTCCTTCCTTTTGCAGCATATATCTTTGTGATTTTACTGTATCTCAGAGTGGCAAAAAAGTCAATTTCTATATATATTTTACAGCTCATTTTGTGTTATACTGTTTTTGTTACAGTCAACAAGTTTGCTGCAAAATGCCTCGCAGCAGAATGGAGTCTTATGTTATCTATACAATCTATTTCAAAATCTTATAAAAAACAGCAGGTTTTGCAAAATGTATCGTTTGATGCTGCACCTGGCGAATGCATTGGCTTACTCGGTCCTAATGGCTGCGGAAAGTCTACACTTTTGCATATTCTTTCAGGAACAGATACGCCAGACAGCGGAACTATTCTATTTGATGGAAAGAATCTGTTAAAAAATCCGTCTCTGCAGTCCACAAAAATCGGATATGTGGCTCAAAATAACCCACTTTTCCCTGATATGACTGCCATGGATCACTTAAAATTATGGTACAGCGCTACCAAATATTCCATTGAAGATGATTTAAAGGATGGTTTTCTATCCATATTAAAAATTGAACCTTTCCTCCACAAAAAGGCAAAGGCTCTCTCCGGCGGCATGCAAAAGCGCCTAAGCATTGCCTGCGCACTTGCATCGCGCCCAACGCTTTTACTTCTTGATGAACCTGATGCTGCACTAGATCTTGTCTGCAAAGAGGATATACGCGAATATATTCGTCTGTACTGTGCTCAGGGAAATACCGTTCTTCTTGCTACGCATGATGAGGCTGATTTTGATTTGTGCAGCAAACTGATTCTGTTAAAGGACGGTCTTGCAAGAACGCTTGCAGCCGACACACCAGTAAAGGAGATTATTGAATACTTATCATGAGTTCTACTTTAAATTTGCGCCGTTGTTATCTGGCTTTTACCTGGAAGCGCTGCTTTAGAAGACTCGGAAAGCTTTTTTGCGGCCTCGCTCTTTTAGGCATCATCTGCACAGCAGCCATATATGGCCTTTCATTCGTCAATCAAAAAAACGACACTTCAGCCGCTTCTCACTTTAACGTTGTCTTCGTTATGCCCAAAAATGCAGGACTTCATTACTCACTTGCACTCGGCATGGTCTCAAACATGGAAAGCTTATCCTCGATGGTCACAATTAAACAAACCACCTCTGAGGACGAAGCAAAAGCCATGCTCGATTCAGGTGAGGTTAAGGCAGCCGTCATTATCCCAGAAGGCATGATCCACACTATCATGAGCGGCACGAATGATCTTCCTGCCCGCATCATTTATCCTGGTGAGCCAAGCATTGAGACAGTAATCTTTCGTCAAATTGTTGACAGCCTCTCCCAGATGGTAGCAAGCTCTCAAACTGGAGTCTATGCGCTGTATGAAATCTATGATGACTTTGATGCTACCGAAAAACAGCAGGATAAAGCAAACACACAGCTAAACGATTTGTATATCAATGCTGTTTTGAAGCGTGATGCACTGTTTCAAATTGTTGGAAGCGACATCGAAGAGAGTAGTCTTGAAAAGGAAGAAATCTCTTCTGACAACGCACCTGCCACAGATTTCGTTCTTGTTGGCTATCTATGCAGTGGACTTGCTCTTTTGTTCTTGCTGTCGGGCATAAATCTGTGCTTTTTCTTTGTTGCTCCAAACCGTACCGTACTGCCTGCACTCTCGCGCCTTGGCCTTTCTGATTCTTTTTGTCTGCTGGCAGATTTTTCAGCAGCAGTAATATGTCAATGGCTCATTTTTTCAGCCATCTGTCTTTTGATCGGTACAATTGGAAGCGCAGCACATATTGTTCCTGCCTTTTTGATTGGACGCACTCTCGTTTCATGTTTTGTATGTGCATTTTTTTCATGCGCACTTGAACTTTTTATCTGCCGCATCTGCCATGGCAAGCAGGCCTGTATGATAACCACATTTGCTGTATCTCTTCTTGTAATGTATGCCTCAGGCTGTCTGATTCCTTCTGCATTCTTGCCGGATATGCTTCGCCGCATAAGTGCCACACTGCCTGGAAGCCAATTAAAAAATATGATATTCTGGCAATTTGGTCAAAGCGTTTCCAGTTTTGACATCATTATTCTGATTATAGAAGGAATCCTTTTGATAATCGCTGCGCTCCTTGCTTGCACATTCAAAAAAGGTAAGCTGACGCACTCTCTCAGAGAAAGGAGCAAGTATGAAGAAAAATAAAAATTTAAAATTACTTCGTGCCTGGTTCTCATTCCTTGCCCGCTATACAAGAAAGAAAAAATCACTCTGGTGTATGGCCGCTATTCTTCTTGTTATTGGCATTGCTGCGGCACAAAATGCAGACCGCCACGAAATCATCCGCATTGGATTATACTGTGCCAATCCTGATGAAATGACCGAAGCTGTGCTTACTAATCTTGAGTCACTTGATGATGGATTGTATCGTTTTTACCGATCTTCATCACTAGATTACATGCAGGAGGATATTAATCTTCGAAAAGCAGAGTGCGGTTATGAATTTCCAAATGATTTAGAGTCACAGATGCAGGCTGGCGAAGACGGATGTATCAGCGTTTACACTTCTCCTTCAACTGTTCTTACTTCCGTTGTAAACGAAGCTGTCTACAATGCAATTTTTCAAGAATATGCAAAGACAATGCTTGCTGATTTTATTGCATCTTACGATGTCGTCTCAGTAAAAACAGCGGATGAACTAAAAGCACTTGTCGATGAGCACTATGAATATGAGAAGGAAAATACACCAGTCTTTCATGTTGTATATGAGGATATTCCAGAAAACTTCTATGACGATCAGGCACTATTTCAAATTCCAGTTCGCGGACTTGCCGTACTTTTTATAATGCTGACTGCACTTGCAGGCAGCTCCCAGTATCGTCATGATGCAAAAAAAGGGCGCTTTCTGCTTCGCCGCCCAGATGAAAAATGGTTTGTCCCTTTTTTGTATAGCTATCTTCCAGCTCTGTTTCTTTCTGTTTTTGGTTTGCTTGCACTTATCATCGGCTCTGTCGCCCCAGTAAATGTAACGCTTATCGCAGAGCTTGCACTTTTGATTGTTTTTTCTGCGCTGTGTAGCATCCTCTGTACACTTTTAGGCCAGATCATAAAATCATCGCTCGCCTTTGATGCGCTGATTCCAGTGATTTTACTATTTTGTCTTTTGTACTCTCCGGTTTTAATGGATCTTAGAGATTTCATTCCAGGGTACAAAGTTTTGTCGTGGCTTGCGCCGACGAAATGGTATTTTGCGCTACACAATTTCATTTTGTAACTGGTCAGCCACGGGGACAGGGCAAGTGGCCCTAAAGGGCCGCATTCCCCCATCCCCATGGCGTTCCCCGAATGGTCTTGTTATACCTCCGGTTAGGCCAAATTCTGCTGTGCAACCAGATGCTCGGCACCATATTTCTTTCGAAGGGCCGGCTTTTCGATCTTTCCAGTTGCATTGCGCGGCACTTCGGCAAAGATAACTTTCTTTGGTCTCTTATAGCGAGGCAGCTTCTGACAGTACTCATTAATCTCTTCTTCTGTGCATTCCATACCATCTTTTACTTGAATGACAGCTCCCGTGATCTCACCAAGACGGCTGTCAGGCAGTCCAATGACTGCGACATCCTGCACCTTCTCATAGGCACTTAGGAAATTCTCAATCTGAACTGGATAGATATTCTCACCACCGCTGACGATGACATCTTTCTTTCGGTCAACGAGGAAGTAGAAGCCATCCTCGTCCTGCATTGCCATATCTCCAGTGTAGAGCCAACCGTTTTTGAGTGTCTCAGCTGTCGCTTTCGGATCGTTATAGTAGCAAGTCATCACACCAGGACCCTTGACACAAAGCTCACCAACCTCGCCCTGTTTGACCTCGTTGCCATTTTCATCGACAATTTTACAGGACCAGCGATAGCCTGGAATACCGATGGAACCAACTTTATCAATGTTATCAAGTCCAAGATGCACACAGCCAGGACCGGTGGACTCAGACAAGCCATAATTGGTATCATACTTGTGGTGTGGAAAATACTGCTTCCAGCGGCGAATTAATGACGGTGGAACCGGCTGGGCACCAATGTGCATCAGTCTCCACTGGTCAAGCTTATAGTCTTCTAGCTTGATATCTCCTCTATCAAGAGCGGCTAAAATATCCTGAGCCCACGGAACCAAAAGCCAGACAATTGTGCACTGCTCCTTTGAGACAGCATCGAGAATAATCTCTGGTGTGGTACCTTTCAAAAGGACTGCCTTACTTCCTGCATATAAGCTGCCCATCCAGTGAAATTTTGCTCCGGTATGGTACAGAGGCGGGATGCACAAAAAGACATCATCACGGCTGGTCAAATGGTGCTTTTGCTCCATCTGTGCCGCCTGAGACAAGCTCTCGTGATTATGTAAAATGGCCTTTGGAAATCCGGTCGTACCAGATGAAAAATAGATTGCCGCATCGTCCTCTTCCTCAAGTCGAACAAGAGGCGCCTGGCTTGAGCAGTCTGCAACCAGCTCCCTATAGCTCTCTGCAAAGGTTGGACAACCATCTCCGACATAGATTAGCAGACGACCTTTTTGCAGCTCATCGGCAATTGACTCAATTCGACCAATAAATTCAGAGCCAAAGAACAGAATATGAACCTGAGCCAAATCGGCACAGTATTGAATCTCGTCTGCTGAGAAACGGAAGTTAAACGGAACCGCAATTGCGCCCGTCTTTAAAATTCCAAAATAAATCGGAAGCCATTCCAGACAGTTGAACATCAAAATCGCAACGCGATCTCCTTTTTTGATGCCACGGCCTAAAAGCATGTTGGCAACACGGTTCGCCTTCTCATCAAAAACGCTCCATGTAATCTCTCTTCGATAGGCAACTGGGGAGGTCTGCTGAACTAGATCATACTCCTTCCAAGTTGTCTTTCTTGTATCCTTCATCAGCGGATTTAGCTCCACCAAAGCGACTTCATCTCCGTATAATTTATGATTTCGCTCCAGCAAATCAGTTACAGGCATTTTCTTTTTCCCCTTTGTTTAGTTTTCGCCATCCAGCTTTGTATTTCGTCCCAGAAGGAAGGCTTTCTGGTTGATCTCAAGAAACTTCTTTGGCACACATACCTCAATCGCAGCCTGCCAATGTTCTAGTGGAATGTCATAGTGTCTTGATAGGCGACCAAGAAGGACCAAATTGACAGCCTTCTCAGAGCCTGCCTCTCTTGCAAGTGTCAGACAATCCATTGCATCCACATTTGCACCAGCTGCTTTCATCTTCTCGATTAAGTCCTGCGGATAGACAGTTGCCCCTGTCACAACCGGCATCGGATCAATCTGCTGTGTGTTGACAACCACTGTGCCATCTGGCTTTAAATAATTCAGATAGCGGGCTGCCTCAAGCTTTTCAAAGGAGACAATCAAATCTGCCTCGCCCTTATCTATAATCGGTGAATACACCTTCTCGCCAAATCTCACATAGGTGACAACACTTCCGCCTCTCTGGCTCATACCGTGCACTTCAGAAACCTTTACATCATAGCCTTCATTTAGTAAAAGCCATCCCAAAAGCTTACTTGCCAGTAACGATCCCTGTCCGCCGACACCGACGATCATAATATTCTTTGTCATTTTGTTACCTCCCCTAATGCACCCGGACGGCACAGCTTACTGCAGACACCACAGCCAACACACTGTGTTGCATCAATCATTGCCTTTTTGCCTCTAATGCTGATTGCCGGACAGCCTAGCTTCATGCAGGTGCGACAGCCAACACATTTGTCCTGATCGACAACAAGAGCAGGCTTATGCTTTACATATTTTAACAGTGCACACGGACGACGACTGATGATAACAGACGGCTCTGTGGCTGCAAGCTCTTCCTTTACAGCGCGGTCACACGCATCCAAATCGTATGGATCGACAACAGTGACACGGCGAATGCCCATCGCACGGCACAGACTTTCCAAATCAATCTTTCCGGCCGGATCACCCTTGATATTATAGCCTGTCGTCGGGTTTTGCTGATGTCCAGTCATTCCAGTAATTGAGTTGTCCAAAATGATAACGGTGGAGTTACTCTGATTGTATGCGATATTCGCAAGTCCAGTCATTCCAGAATGCATAAATGTGGAATCACCGATTACTGCAACTGTTCTCTTCTCGCTCTCTTCTCCGAGCGCCTTGTTAAAGCCATGGATTGCGCTGACAGATGCACCCATGCAAAGTGTCATATCAATGGAAGATAACGGCGCAGCTGCACCAAGTGTATAGCAGCCGATATCGCCAAGCACGGTACATTTATTCTTTGACAATGTATAGAATAATCCACGGTGTGGGCATCCAGCGCACATCACCGGCGGACGACCTGGAATCTCTTCATCAAGTTTTCTGCCTGACGGAATTGTTCCTATTAGTTCAGCAAGCTTTGGAAATGCTTTACTTAGCTTTTCCGCAAGTAGATTTTGTGAAAACTCACCTGTCATCGGAAGTACATCTTTTCCGTGAACCGAAAGACCTAAGCTCTTGCAGTAGGTTTCAATCACTGGATCAAGCTCTTCCACAACCAGCAACAGCTCTTTTCCCTTGGCAAAGTCTAATAGTAACTTTTCTGGAAGCGGATTGACCATTCCCAGCTTTAAAATGCTGACGTGATCGCAAAAAATCTCCTTCACATACTGGTAGGAGGTTGAAGAAGTGATGATTCCGATTGGCTCACTTCCCTTTTCCACGCGATTTAGCGAGCTGGTATTGGCAAACTCAGCCAGACGTGCCGTTCTCTCCTCAACAAACGGGTGACGCGCAATCGCATTGGCCGGTGTCATGACATACTTTCTGACATTTTTTTCGTATGGCTTTGTCGGCGGACAGACACGCTCTTTCGTATCAACAATGCTCTGTGAATGCGCAATTCTTGTGCACATGCGAATGATAACTGGTGTGTCAAACTCCTCTGAAATTTCATAAGCTGCCTTTGCAAACTCACAGGCTTCTGCAGAATCTGCTGGCTCTAGCATTGGCACCTTTGCTGCGATTGCATAGTGTCTGGAATCCTGCTCATTTTGAGATGAATGCATCGCTGGATCATCTGCCACACAGATAATCAATCCACCGTTTACTCCGGTATAGGAGCAAGTAAAAAGCGGATCTGCTGCAACATTTAAACCTACATGCTTCATACCACAGAAGCTTCTTTTTCCTGCTAGCGATGCGCCGAACGCTGTCTCTAGCGCAACCTTTTCATTTGGTGCCCACTCGCAGTAAATTTCTTCAAACTTGACCGCTTCCTCTGTCACCTCTGTGCTCGGAGTTCCCGGATAGCTTGATACAATACTGCAGCCGCCCTCATACAGACCTCTTGCGAGTGCCTTGTTTCCTAACATTAGCTGTCTCATTTATCTATTTTTCCTTTCATTGCCGCATTGACGCAGTAAACTATTGCACTTTAAATCAGTAAATGCCGTTAGATACAATAATACCACTTTTCGCGGCTTGCGTAAAGTGGTATTGAAATTTTTACCTAGGTTTGCAAGATTCTCTCTCGATTAGCTCCGGCTCGATGACGATCTGACGGTCGGCGAGGGAGAGTGTTTTTTCCTGCATTAAATCGAGTAAGAGCTTTGCTGCGATCTCGCCTAATCTCTCGTGTGGATGAGCGATGGTTGTCAGGCCAACTTGATAATTTTCTGCCAGAAAGGAATTGTCATATCCCGTTACTGATACATCCTCTGAGACGCGAATGCCAAGCTGAGACAATGTCTGAATTGTCTTGATTGCAATCTGGTCGTTGTAGCAGACAACGCTGTCAAACTTTATTCCTGACGCTGCCATTGCACGCAGTCTTGCAAATGGTTTAACAGCACGATCTTCTGTGTGAAACCAAATGATCCTGTCGGGATCGTAGAAAACTCCGTACTCTTGAAGCGCTTTTGCATACCCGCGATGCCTTTCTATTCCCTGCCTGTCATCTGCCTTAAACATACCAAGTATTTTCCGATGTCCCAAGGAGAGCAAATATTTTGTGATTAAATATCCACCTTTAAAATCGTCCATCATCACATATGGGCGGTCACTTAATTGTTCCATTGTTCCCTGAATAAACACATAAGGAATATGGAACTCCTCAAGCTTTTTATATAGTGCAATATGACGGCAGTAAATCTCACTCTTACTTGGCTCAATAATCAGACCTTCTATATCCTTTGAAAGAAGCTCCTCCAGGCATTTTCCTTCTGCGCTGGAGGAATTTTTTGTATTCTTTAAGATAATGCTGTAGCCATTCTCTGTCATAACCTGATCAATTCCCTGAATAACAGACGGAAAAATATAATCTGACAGGTATGTCGTCACAACAGCAATATTGCGAGATGTCTTTGTATGACGTCCCATCTCCGAACAAAATGTTCCTTTGCCGTGAACAGCATAAATATAGCCTTCATGCTCCAAAATTGCGAGTGCCTTTCTAACTGTATGACGGCTCACCTGATAAAAAGCAGCCAGTTCATTCTCCGACGGCATTTTATCACCTGCCTGGTAAGTACCATCTACTATTTTTTGTTTCAGTTCACTCATTAACTTCCAGTATTTAGATTCCTGGCTGTCTGGGTTTGCCATATTATTTTCTCCTTCAAACAATCACTTTTTTTCTAGCTTATCATTTGTACTTTCTTTTTGCAACAAAAAAACACCAAAGACAAACTAAAACCTTACGATTTTGCCTGTCCTTGGCGCTTCTTTTATTCATTCTTATATCTTATTCTTTTTCCTTTTTAACTTGCGCTGTTTATTTCTCCAGCCAACGCTTTCTGATTGCAAATGCTGCTGCCTTTGGCTGACGCTGTCTTGTGAAAATTCCCTTTTTATTTCCATCAATACGGCGAAGACCAAAACTTGTCATAAAGTCTGCAAATGCCCAAATATGCTCACCTGCTACGAAATCACAGGAATCCATTGCTCTATTATTTTCCTCGAGATATGTTACCTGATATTCCTCTGAGAAAATTACCTCTGGAAGCTTATGCATTCCGGCTATAGTGTCAGCGCCATACTCTGTAACAATAACAGGCTTATGATATTTTGCGTGCCAATCTTCCAGATCCTTTTTCATCATTGGATAGATGGTTTCAATTCTGCCGGTATGCAGATACCAGGAAAAATAACGGTTGATGCAGACAACATCAAACAGCTGAGAGATCTTGTCTTCCTGTACATCTACGCACATAACGCCTGTAACTGGACGTGTATCATCAAGTGAGCGGATCTGCTTTACAACCTCTGTGAAATAAGGCAGTGCGTTTTCCTCGTTGGAATTTGGTTCGTTTGTCACACTCCACATAACAACACAAGGATGGTTCTTGTCACGCTGATAGAGTTCCTTTAGTACTGTCTTATGATGCTCCAGTGTCTTTTCATTAACACGCTCTTTTGTAAAGATATCAGGCGCACCTGGCATAAACATGTTCATGCCAACTGCCGGAACTTCATCAATGATAACAAAGCCCTGACGGTCTGCTAGCTGCATCATTTCTTCAGAGTACGGATAATGAGATGTACGGAAGGAGTTTGCACCCATCCACTTTAACAGCTCAGCATCTCTTACGTTAAGCGCCTGATCCAGACCCTTTCCGCGAATATCGCTGTCCTCATGCTTACCAAAGCCCTTGAAGTAGAAGCGCTTTCCATTGATCTTAAACTCTTTTTCAGTAACTTCAATTGTTCTCACACCAAATGGCAGTGTGTAATGATCTGTATTTTCAGCAGAATTTTCTCCATATGTAATATCAAACTGATACAGATATGCTGCACCTGGTCCCCACAGACGAGCATTGTTAATAATAATTTTTCCCTTTTGACCCTCGCCGTGCGCAACTACTTCCCCTTGTTCGTCGCGAATCACAACATGTACTGGCTGCTCACTAGAAGCTCCAGCTGTTTCGATTTCATATGATACAATTCCGTCCGTACCCTCAATTGTTGTCTTTACGGTAACGTCTGATACGTATGACAGAGGCGTTGTGTAGAGACGGACAGGACGATGGATACCAGAATAGTTAAAGAAATCGAAGAAATATTCCTGCTCCCAATGTCCCTCTGGATAAAGCCAGTTTTTAACAAATTTGTACTCACCGCTTGGAATGCAGCTCCAGTCAAGAAGATTGCTGACAGCTACTGTCAAACGATTCTTTCCCTCATGCACCTTATCGGTGATATCTGCCTCAAACGGAAGGAAGCCGCCCTTATGACGTGCAATTTCCTCACCATTTAAATAGACAACTGCATGCTGAGTTACACTGCCAAAACGAATCACAATGCGCTGATCTTTCATCCAGCTGCGCGGAATCACAGCATCAGTCTCATACCATACCCAGCCAACATGATCTCTGAGCTCTTTATCAGTTGTGATATCATTGTAGCTTGCTGGAACTGGCATATCAGAAAAACCTTTTAACGGCTTCTCATACCACTTTTCCTCAAAACCCTGCTCCATTTGGTTGTCCTTTTTAAATCTCCAGATACCATCAAGGCTTTTTACCTGACGTATCTCGTTTTCAATTGGATACAGCATCTTGTTCTCTCCTTTCGCAAATTATATTTTATTATTCCTTTACAGCACCGATCATAACACCCTTTGTAAAGTACTTCTGTACGAACGGGTATACACAAAGAATCGGAACTGTTGCAACTATTGTTGTCGCGTAACGAATTGTGATACCAATTGCCTCTGTATCACTTCCGCCTGATCCAGTCTGCATAGACTGAGTTGAAGAAAGAAGAATCTCTCTTAAGATAACCTGCAGTGGAAGCTTGGAGCGATCACGGATAATAGCAGATGCCCAGAACCAACCATTCCACTTCTCTACGCCGTAATACAGAACCATAACGGCAAGTGTTGCCTTTGACAGCGGAAGCACAATACTTCTTAAAATTTTCCAATGAGTTGCACCATCAATCTGCGCTGCCTCAATCAAACTTTCCGGTATAGATTCAAATGCCGTTCTCATGATAATCATGTTAAAGGTATTGATCAACCACGGAATAATCAGACCCCAAAGGGTATTATTTAAATGTAAACTCTTCAAGTTTAAGTACGTTGGGATCAAACCACCACTAAAGAACATAGTAATCATGATAAAAATCATTAATGGTTTTTTCCACATTACGTTCTTTCTTGACAATACATATGCTGCTAAAGATGTCATAACCAGGTTCAGTGATACACCTACTACCAGGATAATTAATGTATTCTTATAACCAGATATGATATTCGGATTCAAGAAAACTTTCTTATACGCCTCTACTGAAAATCCTAAAGGTGTCAGTAACGGTCCCATATGTGCCATCATTTTGCTTGGCTCACTGAAAGATGCCATTAAGCAATACCACATTGGGTACAGACACATCATAACCAGTGCAGTCAGAAAGCAATAGTTAAATACCTGAAATACATAAACCGAAGCCGATTGTCTAATTTTTTTCCTGCTTGCCATTTCGCATTCTCCTTTCTTACCACAGACTGGTTGCTGCAACTCGTTTGCTTATCTTATTTGTCACAACCAAAAGGATACAGTTAATTACTGAGTTAAGCAAACCAATTGCCGTTGAATAACTCCAGCTTTGCTCCTGCAGACCAACTCTGTAGATATAGGACGAAATAATATCGGCAGTCTCATATGTTGCACTACTGTAGAGCAGGATTGTCTTTTCATAACCCATGCTCATCAAATTTCCGACTCTTAAGATAAACATGGTAATGATTGTCGGCGTAATTCCAGGTATTGTTACATTAAGCGTCTGCTGCCACTTTCCTGCACCATCAATTTCTGCTGCTTCATATAACTGCTGATCAATTCCAGCAAGTGCAGCTAAGTAAATAATGGATCCCCAGCCGACCTCCTGCCAAATATCAGAAACGATATAAATCGTTCGATATAGCTCTGGTCTTTGAAGAAGTGCAGAACGTGATCCGCCAAACAATACAATGATATCATTCAACAGTCCGTCAGACATACAGAACTCTTTAATGATTCCTGCAGTAACAACCATAGAAACAAAGTGCGGCAGATAGCTAAGTGTCTGCGCAACAGATTTATATTTTTTACAATGTACTTCATTTAAAAGAAGTGCGAGAATAATCGGTGTTGTAAAGCAAAACAGAATGCTATATAAACTAAGAAGTAGTGTATTTCTTAACAGACGGCCAAAATATGGTCCTGTAAAAAATCGCTCAAAATGTTTCAAGCCAACCCATTTACTTCCCCAAATTCCTTTTGCTGGTGCATAATCCATAAATGCAATGATAACGCCATACATTGGCTTATACATAAACATCACATAAAACAAAACAACTGGAATAAACATAATGTAAAGTGAACGGTTTCGTTTCCAGTCCTTTTTCACTCTTACTCCAAAAGACCCGTGAATATTTTCTTTCATAGTTATGTCCCTCATTTTTCTTTTTAAAAACAAACGGGAAGAAGTCTGCCCTCTTCCCATTTGTCTTCAGTCCTGCAGCAATAGTTATCTTGCGTTATAACGAGCAAGTGCATCGTTCAGGATCTCAGTTGCACGTTCAAGACCAAACTGATCCAGGGTCTTAAGATAAGCATCAAAACCAGTCTCAATATCCTCGGTACCCATGATGAACTTTGTTGTCATCTCTTCTACATAGGTACTCATCTCATTGATGATAGTTGCATACTCGTAGCTCTCGTCCTCTGTCGGAGAAACAGTCGGGAGTGTGGTTTCCTTGGAATTGCAGTCGTTCCATGTATACATAGCGTTGATTGCTTCCGGATCCTGGAAGTACTGCATCTGATAATCACCAGACTGTACAAACGGTCCATTGTAGCATGCCATTGCATACTTAGCGATTGCCTGGCTGATCGGCCATCCTTCCGGATTATTTAAGATCTCATCAGTGTAAACTGGCTTGCCATCTTCAATTGTGTAGCTGACACCCTCTTCACCAAAGTTAAACATCATATATCCTTCTTCGCTGTAGCCATAGTCAAGAAGCTTTGCTGCAGTTACAGGATCCTCACATGTTCCACCGATTGCAATACCTCCATCGTAGAACTGAGTATTACGGAATCCGTACTGTGGCTCATCACCCTTATTCAGAACCGGCCACTTTGCTGCTGTCAGATTGAAGTCTGGGTTTTCTTCCTTTGCTAAGGTATTTACAGTCTGTAAAGTACCGCCAGCCCATGCCATAGTTGCTGCAATCTTACCAGATGCAAGCTTTGTGTTAGTCTGATCCTCACCGCCGGAGAACATATCCGGATCAAGTAATCCTTCCTCATACCACTGATGCATGGTAGTTAAATAATCCTTATACTCTGCCTTAGATGGTCCATATACACATACACCATCATCTACTACAAATCCTTCTGGTGTTCCATATGCGTAACCAAAAGTCTTTCCCTTGTCACCAAAGTTCCAGGAAAGCGGAACGTCTACGCCATTCTCCTTGAATGCAGTCAGTACATCATGCCACTCATCGATTGTCTCCGGTACCTCAAGATCCAACTCTTCCAGAAGATCCTTTCTGATCATCGGTCCCATACAAGTACATCCCTCATCAATTTCCTTGATACTTGGGAATACATAATACTTACCAGAGTCAGTCTTTACCTGACGGTCAATATCTGGGTTTGCTTCCAAGAATGCCTTTAAGTTCGGACAGTAGTCGTTAATCAGATCAGTCAGATCAAGGATAACGCCATCAGCGATAGCCTTCTCTGGTCCACCCGGATAGGTGCTGCTACTTGACCAGTTTCTATGCCACAGATCCGGATAATCGCCGTCTGCAATAATCAGGTTAAACTGCTCAGTTGCCTGTCCTGCTGTCGGATGCTGGAATTCAATTGTAACTCCAGTCTTCTCCTGCCAGTCTTTTCCGATTTCGGTATCTGCCAGGCTGTTGAAGTTTGCGGATACACTTGAGTTAAGCTCGCCCCAGTACACGAATGTTGCATCTGTGTCCATTGGATAAGTGGTCTCCTCTGCCATTGCAGCGGTTCCCATGCCCATTGCCATAACAGATGCCATAGCAAAGCCTAATACTCTTCTTCCTACCATCTTTTTCATAGAAATCCTCCATCTTTCTGTCTGAAAACCCCTGTTTTTTTATACTTTTTCAGACAATTTATTGTGATTTATTTTTTGCTGTCCTTTTTTATGAATCTAGTTGTGTACTTTTCACAATTCAAATTCATATTCCCCAAAACGTTTTGTCTGATTCTATTATATCAGCTCTTTCTAATAAAACTTTGCATTTCAAGTACAAAATATGTGTTTTTCTGCTTTTCAAAATGAACACTTGCACAAATTCAAACATATATAGCCACTATTTTTTGAGTGATAATTACTTACAACAGTCCTAGAGATATAGTTTAACCATGTATGAAGATGGTTCTTCCTTTCCATACTGCTTCGGAGAACACCCAAAAGTTTTTGTAAAACTCTTAATAAAATGGGCATAATCTCTAAATCCACTCTCATAGCATGCCTCTGTTACTGAAATGCCCTCCAAGAGAAGTTTCTGTGCATAAACAAGTCTTTTTGATATGACATAATTCCACAGCCCATATCCAGTGCTCTTCTTAAAGGCATGGCTTAAATATGACTGGCTGACATTTAGGGCATCTGCAATATCCCGAACCGATATATTCTCTGTCATGTGTGTATTAACATAATCAAGTGCCTCACCGACAAAACCTGCAGCACTCTCCCATTCACCAGATCCTTCCGCCATACGCATTTGCTGCGAAATCTGAATCAGCAAAATCTGAAACCATGCAGAACATAAAAGATCTGCTCCATATTCCTTTTTCTTCCACAGATTTCTCATCTGCATATGGTCATGCACAAACCTGTTCATATCATTCTCTGAAAAGTGTAAAATATGTGCCTTGTTCTTATGAAACACACTCAGCAGATTTGTTTGTGCTGTCGACAGATCCTTTAACATACTATCTGATACATGTATAAGAATACGCTCATACTCCGAATCATCCTGGTGAAATGTGCGGTGAATCTCACGAGGATTAACAATCACGATGTCGCCATATTCTAATTTTTTTCGTCTTCCTTCAATCCAAAAATCAACGTTTCCGCGAATAAATACAATTACTTCATAATGCGTTGAATGAATATGTAGTCCCCACTGCTGCGCAACAGTAACAGGACGATCAATCTCAAAGTTATGCTGAAAATCCGTTACCTCATACGTTTGACATCGCTTCTCATTTTCAAATTTATTCATAAAAAAGCCCCTTTCTTCGATTATTCGTTCATGCCATTCTGATATGGTCATTATACTAATTCTCGAAGAAAAAGGCAATTTTGCTTCTTAAAATATCCTTTATATCAGCCCTTTACAGCACCAATCATAACACCCTTTACAAAGTACTTCTGAATGAACGGATAGATACAAAGTACCGGTAACGTTGTCAGAATAATTGTAGAATATTTGATAGCCTCTGCGAACTGATTTACCTGATCGTTTTCTGCTGCAGCAGAGTTCAAAACATTAGAGTTTGCAATCAAAATTGCACGCATAATATTCTGAATCGGAAGCTTCTCATTATCCTTCAGGTAAATAGATGCGTTAAACCATGCATTCCAGTGAGCAACACCATAGTAAAGCAAAAGAACTGCCAGTGTTGCCTTAATCAGCGGAACGATAATCTTAAACAGGATAATTACATCATTTGCACCGTCAATGTATGCAGATTCCTTAAGTGACTCCGGAACAGACTCGATCGCTGTCTTACAGATGATGGAATTATATACGCTCAGTGCGCCAGGAAGAATCAATGCCCAGAGAGAATTGTAAAGACCAAGACTTCTAACATTCAAGTATGCAGGAATCATACCACCCGAGAAGAACATCGTAAACATAATTAGTCCCTGAATCAGAGGCTTGAACATAACATCCTTAGATGCCATAAAATATCCTGCGAACAGTGTCAGCAAAATGTTGATTGGCAGAGAAACTGCCAAAACAATCAATGTGTTCTTATATCCAGACAAAAGCAGCGGATGAGAAAATGCCATCTTATAAGCACCAAACGTTACCTCATGCGGCCACAGCATAATACCTGGATGAGATACCAGATAAGTATTCGATGTCATGGATGCACAAAGTACATACCAGATCGGATACAATGTCACAAAACACATGCAGAGAAGAATTACAGTGTTAATAATAACAAATATTTTATCTCCCAAGGAGGATTTCATTTTTTGTTTTTTTACTTTTGTTTGCATCCCAAACTCCCTCCCTTTATTAGAATAAACCTGCATCTGTTGCCTTCTTACTGATCATATTAGTAAGCATCAGGAAGAAAACATTGATAATGGTGTTGAATAATCCAATCGCGGTTGACTTTGAATACATTGGGTTTCCACTTCCGCCAAAGGACAGACGGTATGTATAAGTAGAAATAACATCAGCCGTAATATAAGTTGCTGAATTGTACAGAAGCAATATCTTCTCATAGCCTACGTTTAAGATATTACCCATACGAAGGATAAACAGAACCATGATCGTAGGAACAAGACCTGGCAGTGTAATATGAATCATCTGCTTGAAGCGGTTTGCACCATCCACACGTGCTGCCTCGTACTGCTCCTGATCGATACTAGAAAGAGCTGCCAGATAAATAATGGAGTTCCAGCCGATTCCAGACCAAATATCCGAAAGAACATATATGGTTCTGAAATAATCAGGATTTGCCAAGAAGTTTTGACCACTTCCTCCGAAAGCCATGGCGATCTGTGAAAACAGACCATCCTGCATACAGAAGGTTTTCAAAAGACCACACATAACAACCATGGAAATGAAGTATGGCATGTATGTGATTGTCTGTACAGTTCTCTTAAATGCGCTGTTCTTTACCTCATTGATCATAAGCGCCAGGATAATTGGTGCCGGGAAACCGAATAAAATGGTCAGTCCACTAATCATAAAGGTATTTTTCAAAAGTCGTCCAAAATAAGGATCCGTGAAGAAATTCAAAAACCATTTATACCACGGATTAGACCAGCTTGATCCATCAATTCCACGTGTAATCTTGTAATCCTTAAATGCAATTACAAGTCCATACATCGGTTTATAGCAGAAAAGGAAAAGATAAATCAATACAGGAAGAATCATAATATACTTCCATTTATTTTTATGCCAATCTCTTTTCAGCCGTTTCGATAAGGGTGCTTTGTGTCCCTTAGCTACTGCATTTGCTTTCATAAGAGCCTCCTTTTTTGAATAGATCAGACATGTCTCTGAAACAATTCCGGCAGTGGAAACTACTTTTTCCACTGCCGGAAAAGGCAGATTACTTATTTTAGAATCTTATTTTGTTTCTCAACATATCCAATCAATAACTGATTATGAACGGTTAATTAACGAGCCAGATATCTGTCATATGCAGCCTGACGAACCTCAAGGATTTCACTCAGGTTATAGGTTTCAAGATCGTTCTTATACTGCTCCCATACAGCATCATCATCGATATCCTTAGCACCTGTCAGGAAGGAAGCAAAGCTCTCAGAAACGAAAGTTGGAATATTCTGACCAATCTCATCAAGTGTATCAGACTCCTCTGTTGTAAAACTTACACCAACTGGGAATCTCCATCCACTGGTGATCTCTCTATTCTTCTCTTCATCTTCATCAATATAGAACCAGGTATTATTGGCATCAATTGCAGTCTGGCTGTTCTTCTGATACAGAAGGTTAGTAGCCTGAATACAGCAGCTTCCCCATGTCGCACCATTGTACTTTGTCATAGGGTCAGTATCCTGATCATCCTTTACAAGGCTAGTGAACTGCGGAACACCGTCCTCATCATACTCCCATGATACACCCTCATCACCATAGTTCCAGTAAAGCATACCCTCTTCTGTATATGCATAGTTAAGCATCTGTAAGCAAAGCTTCATTGTATCCTCGTCTGCTGTCGTTGTGATAACGGTAGTATGCTTACCAATTCCAGGTCCTCCAAATACACTGGAGATAGAACCATCATCTGCTGTCGGGTATGGAATACCAACCCATGTGCCTTCGTTTCCAGCTGCTTCCTCTTCCTTGTTCCAGTTATTTAACTGTCCCATAGAAGTATAGCTTATACCACACTTGCCATTGTGAACCTTATCCTTAATGGTGGTGTCATCCTCAGTCAGCATGTCCTGATCAATCAGACCATCTTCCCACAGCTTGTTTAACCAGCTTACATAATCACGCCACTCATCCTCAGCAGCACCTAAGCCTACCTTGCCATCCTTTACATAATAGCCATAATTTGTATTTACATTAACGCCTGCGTAAGCGCCAAATGCACCAGAAATTCCCATATCGTTGAAACGCACGCTGCAGGAGGTATCAAACTTTGCACCATACTTCTCATTGAATACACGGATTACGTTCTCAAACTCAGAAATAGTCTTCGGAACTTCAAGTCCACACTCATCCAACCAATCTTTACGAACAACTGGACCTTCATATGTATCATTCCAACCGCCATCCTCGCGGAAGAATCCAAATGTATAGTAACGACCCTGATCATCCTTCATAGCCTTGTCATATGCCGGGTTAGTCTGAAGGAATGCATAATAATCTGGTGCGTACTCTTCAATATAATCAGTCAGATCCCAAATGATTCCATCATCAATATACTGTGCTGCATTCTCCATAACATAAGACTGCATGATATTTGGAAGACTAGACGGATCTGCCATCAATGTGTTTGTGAATGTGTTTGCATCAGAACCAGTAGTCGGGAAACTCCAGTCAATATTTACACCAAGATGCTTCGCCAGACCAATATGGAACGGAGACTCGGAAGCATCCTTAAACTTCTCATGAGGCAAAATACTCTCCTGTGCATACCAGGAAACGCTCTCAATATCTGTCTCAAGCGGATAAGTGATGCTGCCTGTCTTCTCTTCTGCTGCTGCAGGCATAGCGAACATTGATGCTGCCATCGCTGTCATTGTGATGACGCTAACCATCTTCTTCATGTTTCTTTTCATTTTTATTCCTCCCTTTTATGACAAAACATAACAAAAGCCCAATACCACTATTTGCAATAAAAATTTGACTTATTTCTCTATTTTCAAAGCAAAATTTTTTCTGTTTCGTTTAGTTTTTGTTTTTTTATTTGTCATATTTTTATCTTTTCAAAACTGTGCTGCAATTATGATTATGAATTTTTCATAATCATTTCTCATTTTTTCCAAAACGTTTTGTTTGATTATATTATATCAGCACTTTTTTATAAAACATTGCTTTTTAAGTGCAAAATATGTGTTTTTATGCTCTTAACAACTTAAAAACTCATCAATATAAACATTATTTTTAACTTTTAATCCCTTTATTTATAGATTTAACTTTACCATATAGATAGAATCATCACTTTTTCCATATTGTTTTGGCGAGCATCCGAACGTTTTCGTGAAACTTTTTATGAAATGTGCATAATCTTTAAATCCACTCCCATAGCATGCCTCTGTCACTGATGCACCTTCTACAAGAAGCTTCTGCGAATATACAAGACGCTTTGAAATAACATAATTCCACAATCCATATCCTGTGCTCTTTTTAAACTCATGGCTCAAATAATAACGGCTGACATTTAAAGCATCTGCAATATCCTGCACAGAAATATCCTCCGTCATATGTACATTAACATACTCAAGCGCCTCACCGACAAGACCTGACACACTTTCCCAAGGTCCAGCTCCTTCCGCCTGACGCATTTTCTGCGAGAGCTGCAAAAGCAGAATCTGAAACCACGCAGCTCCCAAAAGATCTGCCCCAAACTCCTTTTTCTTCCACATTTTCTTCATCTGCAGCTGATTGCTTATAAACTGCGCCATCTCTTCATCTGAAAGATGAAGAATATGTGTCCTATTCTTATGAAATACGCCTAAAAGATTAGTCTGAGCCGTTGACAGTTCCTTTAGCATGCTGTCTGATACATGAATCACAATGCGCTCATATTCAGTATTATCCAAAATAAAAATACGATGAATCTCACGCGGACTTACAATCACCACATCACCATATTCAAGTTTTTTTCTTCTTCCTTCAATCCAGCACTCTGCATTTCCGCGGATAAATACTAATAACTCATAATGAGTGGAATGAATATGAAGCCCCCACTGCTGCAGCGTTGTGGTCGGATGCACAATTTCAAAATTATGTTGAAAATCTGTCACTTCGTATGTTTGACATCTTTTTTCATTTTCAAATTTTTCCATAAAAAAAGCCCCTTTCCTCGAAAATTTGCACTTTGCCATTGCTATGGTTATTATACAAATTTTCAAAGAAAAAGGCAAATTAACTAGAATATCTGCTCGTCTACCTCAATCGCCTCGATTCGGCAGGCACTTCCATTCTCCATCTTTGGCCACTCCTGAAGATAAATATGAGCGCCTTCATGCAAAGGATGAAGCACAGCTGTAATCTTTGTTGGAAAATCAAAGTATCCAAGGCTAAACAGAGCTTTCTGACCCGTGTAGAAATAGTCGTTGACTTTTTTATCATTTATATACAACTCCATGCTCTCGCACGCATAGTCAAAACTAAGAATACAGTCGTATCCATCTGCACGATCTTTCTTCGTCAGTGTTTTTCCAGCATTTGCATACTGCACACTGATTTCGTAGATCTTCTCATCGCCGTTTAATGCCTGTGGCTTTCCACAGCTGTTGACAAGCTTTCCTGAAAGAGACTCTGATGTCTGTGCAGACTCGCTAAAGGTTACGGTTACACCTTGTGTATTTGAACCACTCTGAGTGAGGTCTCTTGTATAGATGGTAAGATCACCTTCTACTCCTGACTCTACAAATCCTTCTGGAATCACATTCTCTTCTAACTTTGGAAAGGTACGAATTTCCGTTTTTTCACCGCCAACCACGATCAGTTTGCCATCTTCTTCCCAGACAAAGTTGTCGGAGAAGATCAGATATTCCTGTGTTGCTTGATTCTCACTGCTCTTTAACGAAACTCTTGCAGCCGATAATGCCTGCTTTCTTGTGAGCATCAATACCTTTGCCGGTGTTGTACCCCAAGTAAACTGAGGATCTTTATCGCCATAAAATACATAGACATTCTCACCGTCGACAGTCAGTTTACACAGAGGAGTTGCAAGAGCACTTACAAGAAGATGCTCGCCAAGCTTCATATTATATGGATAAAATGCATACTCACCAGACTCGATATCGGTTGCAGGGAAAACAACAGGTGCTCCAGCAGTCTTTCCTTCTAACACAACACCCTTATGAGCATCCATTGTGAGACGTCTCTGATAGTTGTTTACAAAGATATAGCCATGGCTATCGTCGTGACGAATGGACATGCGAAGCGTATGGGTGTCACCCGGCTTTACAAATTCCGGATCAATATCGGCTGGAAGCACTGCCAAATCACCACCAAAATCCTGTAAAAAGTAAGCAAGCAGGCGAATCTCACGGTAAGTTTCTGAGATCGTTCCAAACTGGCGAATCGGCGCATTGAAATCATAATTGATCTCTGGTAAATCATTTGTATAGCCACTCTCGCGGCTCTCATGAAGAGTTGTCAACTTTCCATCTGGATTGCTACCGCCATGATACATATAGTAGCCGAGAAGACCAACACCGCTTCCAAGCTTTGTAAGAGACATGGCACCGATATCCGTTCCTGTTGCAATTGGACGTCTGTGCTTTGTCACCTGCACGCCACCACCAAGCTCTGCTGTCAGATACGGGAAATCATCCTGATTGAAGGTGACGGTCTCATCGACATGGTGATCACTTGCAATCAATGAATCATTTCTGATATGGCTAAATACATAATTTGAGTTTGGTTCAATCTCGGTAATACGCTGATCCCAAGGTGCTTCGCAGTAACCGCCCATAACAGGAAGAAGTCCTCCAGTCACAGCGCCGCCCCAGCCTGTTGCCGTGTAAAGTGGCAGATCAAAACCAATCTCTCTTGCCATAGCGGCGAGGGTACGCATATGCTGTTCGCCCTTCTCACCTCGATAACCGCCGACATGACCATACTCATTTTCGATCTGGGTTCCGATTACTGGGCCACCATCCTTACACAGATACCCTTTTACCTGCTCGTAAACTTGCTCCCAATAGCGTCTCACATAGGAAAGATAAGCCGGATCATCGCTTCTTAGATCAATTGCATCAGACTTATTTTGAAGCCAATCTGGAAAGCCTCCGTTTCTCGCCTCACCGTGTACCCACGGACCAATACGAAGAAATACAGAAATTCCCACTTTCTTTGCTGCTTCCAAAAAATCATGAAGATTTCTATTTCCTGTAAAATCAAATTTTCCTTCCTCTTCCTCATGATGAATCCAAATGACATAAACGGATGCAATTGACAAACCGCCTGCTTTCATTTTACGAAGAGATTCCTCCCATAAATCTGCACGATAACGGCTAAAATGAATCTCACCCATCACCGGAAACCACGGCTTTTCATCTTTCGTCAGATATTTTTTTGTAAAACCATATGTTGTGCTCATGTTATCCGCCTTTCTTTTATAAGTTCTTCATTTTTGCCTTAACTATATTACCGTATCAGAAAAAAAACATTATATTTCCTTGCTTTTCTCTTTCAAAATATTGCGGTCTTTCATTTTTGACTAATTGTAACACTAGCTTTTCCAATAGCTGCATTAACACCTGATGCCTGTACTGTCAGTGTCAGTTCTCCCTTGTTTTGTCCTGCACGAATAACCGCATAAGCCATTCCATTAAATGCATGACGTCCCTTAGTTTCCTTCCACTGCTCATGACACGCTGGATCACCATTATCAATTCCGATGATCTCTGCATCACCCTCCAGTGTAAAATCAAGTTCTGGGCATGCATCCAAAACAAGACGTCCCTCACCATCCACAATGCGAACCTCGGCCTGAACAATACTTCTTCCATCAGCATCTACACTTGTCTTATCAACTGTAAGCTTAATTAACGCTGCCTCACCTGTTGTCTCTACATTATAACGGCATACTTCTTTTCCATCGTGATATCCGACTACCTCGATTTTTCCAGGCTCATATGGAACATCCCAGCTTAAGAACAGATCATCTGTGTTGGCTGGTCTTCTATATCTGTCAAAATGACCATAGCGCTCAGTCATTCCGTAGCACGGGAAGCCCTTTGACTTCATACCAAAAGAACGGCCATTTACAAAAAGCTCTGCATCCTCGCAGTTCGTATAACAGATGACAGGCAGCACCGTTCCCTTTTCCAGCTTTAAGTTCCAATGTGGGCACAGATATGCAAATTTTTCCTTCTGATTCCATACACTTTTATAAAAATAGAATGCATCTTTTTCAAATCCACAAGTATCCAGACATCCACAGCCTGCTGAACGCTGAGGCCAGTTTGCTTCTCCCAGATAATCAATACCTGTCCACATATAATCACCGGCAACAAAATCATGAACCATCGTATAACGAAGAAGCTTGCCTACCGTCACTGCCGCTGTATAATATGGCTTGTTCCAGAAGGATCCAGGATCCACTTCAAAGTTGTAGTCGCTTCGAATATATCCGGCTGATGGATTTTCTGTTCCGATCACGCAGCGATCCAAATGCTCCTCGCGGTCCGCATCGTACAAAAGCTCTGCGCGCTCTCTCCATCGGCCTACGTAATTGTAGCCAACTACATCAATTTTATCCATAAATGCGTCGCGAGCTGAATATGGTTCTGCTGCGATCTGATCATGCGCAAGAGTCACCTTTCTGGTCGGGTCAATAGTATGGCAGTAGCCGCTCAATTCAACTGCAAGCTCCTCGCCGCCCACTACAACCTCCTCTGGGATCTCATTTCCAATACTCCAAAGCACGATTCCCGGATGATTGCGGTCACGATAAAGCATTGTCTTTAAATCCCATTCATGACATGCATCAAAGTACATAGAATATCCATGACTTTCATGAGTATTTGAGCCAATTTCCTTTGCCTTCATCAATCTCCACTCATCGAATGCCTCGTCCATAACATAAAATCCAAGCTCATCACAAAGATCAAGAAGTGCTTCATCCGGCGGATTATGTGAACAGCGCACAGAATTAACACCCATATCCTTTAGCTTTTCGAGGCGGCGTCTCCAAATTTCTGGCGGCACTGCAGCACCGACACATCCTCCATCATGATGCAGACAAACACCGTTTAGCTTTACATGCTTTCCATTGATTAAAAATCCCTTCTTTGCATCAAATTCGATATTGCGAAATCCCACTTTATCAGTGCGCTCATCAATTACAGTGTCATTTTTCTTTAAAATGGTTGTCAGCTCATATAAATACGGTGTTTCGTGATCCCAAAGCACTGGATTTTCGATTTTAATAGAAAGTGACGTTGTCAATTGGCAAAGCGTCTTCGGCACATCTGCGTCCATTCCTGATAAAATAGCCGCATCCAAATCAGCTTCTGTCCAATCATTTTTCAATGTGATATCTTTTTTTGCAGCCTCTTCTCCATCCTGATCTTTTAACATAAATGTCAGACTTAATGAATCATCATCTTTCATACATTCTGATGTGTGAAGCGTTGTGCTGATATTAAGATTTCCTTCATCTGTTGTCAAATACATTCCATAGCGAGCAATGTGGATTGGATAACGCTTTTCCAACCACACATCTCTTGTAATACCTGAACCAGAATACCAGCGTGAGCCTGGCTGCATGGAGTTATCCACGCGAACAAGAATCTCATTTTCTCCTTCATGCACAAGCGCAGTGATATCCACCTCAAATGGAGTATAACCATAGATGTGACCACCTGCATAGGTACCGTTTACAAAGACACTGCTCTTCATGTAAACGCCCTCAAAATACAAAATAATCTGTCTGTTTTTAATATCAACCTCTGAAATGGTGATTGTTCTCTTATACCAGCCTATTCCAGCCTTCGCATAACCGCCAGATCCACATGTATCTGATTCTGGATCAAACGGATAGTCTGTACTCCAGTCATGCGGCAGCGTTACAGCGCGAAATCCCTCAGATGGTGCTGTTTCCTCTTTTTCATTTCTCTCATCCAGGCAGAATGTCCACCCAGTATGTAATCTATATTTTTCCATATTCCTAATCATGCCCTTTCTTAATTTTATAATGATTCACATTCCTGCTCCATATCAATCCGATCAGTTGATTTACGAACCAGAAGTTCATAATCGGCATAACTTTTTTTCTGATATTCTTTTCCTGTCAATGCATTAAGCAGCTGATTGCAAACCATTCGCCCTACTCTTCTTGTCTGGACATTCACTGTCGTAACCGCTGGCGAGAAGCAGCTTAGATTTGAACTATTATAAAGGGATGCGATTCCAATGTCTCTTGGGATTCTATATCCCTCTGCTAAAAATGCTGAGAGCAGACTTGTGCAGATAATATCATCTCCGCAGACTACACAGTCAATTCGTTTGGCCATCAGCTCACGCACGAGATTTTGAATAATTCCATACTTTGTAATTCCAAACTCCAGCGGACTCCACTCATACGGAATTCCTTTTTGATAAAGCGCTCTGCAAAATCCATCGTAACGATTTCTGTTTACAGCATACTCCATATAATCAAGCACGATTGCAAAGCGACGATATCCTCTTGAAATCAGATACGTAGTCAGATCTTCTGACGCACGCTCATTATCTACATCAACCTGAATTACAAAATCATTATCCACACTTCCTGTCACTGCTACAGGAAACTGCATTGCAGCCAGATTTTGAATCGTCCGATCATGCTCCATAGTTCTTGTCAGAATTACTCCATCAATCTTATTTTTACGAATCAGTCTATCTACACCAGAATAATCATTTCCTGTTACATCTGTAATCATAATATCATAGTCACGTGCAGATGCTTCCTCACAAATTCCAATCAAACATTCATGAAAATACTCTCCCCCTGTGCGATATGCATCTGTCGGCATAACAACTGCTATATTTCCCGTTTTTTCCGGTACTTTCTTCTTTTTTCGCTCTTCGCTTCCTGCAAGCGCAAGCACGCGCTCCCTTGTTTCCTTCCCAATTCTTCCTTTTCCCGACAGCGCTCTGGATACGGTACTTTTCGATACACCCAGCTGCTCTGCCATTTGCTCTATTGTCATTTCTCTCCTCCCGCTGTCTTATTGTAAAAACTGGTAACTAATAAATCATTCAAAAAAACTGGAGCCGGCCATTTGGCCGACTCCTTTCTAGTCTAACGATTCTTATCTCGTCTCAAGCCATGTATTATACTGAGATGTAAACTCATCCATTACATTCTGAAGACCTGCATCATAGCACTTCTGGATCATTTCATCCATAGTCTTATCTACATCATCTACCAGACCAAGCTCAAGCATTGGAACATAGTCATTCAATACAGAGATAACAGCATCCTCATATGGCTTAATGTTCGCATCATCAAATACGAAGGTAATTGTCGGGTTGGATACAACACGCTCTTTCCATGCATCAGTGATTGCTAACTCACGCTCTGGAGTACCAGCCTCTGTCAAATCACCATTCTTAACTGCCCATGCTGCTGATATACAGTTCGGAGCATAATCTCCAGTCTTATCTAACTTGGTGTAATTGCCAGCATCATCGATGCTATAGTGAACACCCTCAACACCTAAGATGATCAGACGATTTAATGTGGTATCAAACTTTAACAGATCAAGAACCATTGCAGCACGCTCCGGATTTTCGGATCCTGCTGTGATTGCCATATCGTTATTAGAGTAAGCTTCTGCATTTACAAGATTGTCAGTCGTCAGATCATATGCCATACACTCAACGCCCTCGGACTTTTCAGCCTGCTTCATATAAGTAAATACAGATGCATTCCATGCAATAGAAGCGCCCTGTAAAGCACCAAATGCGTCATCATCTGTTACAGTATTTGTAAGTGCGCTGCGGCTCCAGCAGCCAGCATCTGCCATTTCCTTCATGTCATGTGCGTACTCCTTAAATGGCTCATACTCATAGACAAACTTGATATCATCTGCGCTTGGCAGCTCGCCTTCTTTGTACTCATAAATGAAATCCATGTAGTTGGAATCAAGTGCAAGCATTGTGTTAGTCTGCTGACGGTATACATCCCACAGCTCGTTGTTATCACCAGATGCTGCCAATGCATAAATACCACTCTCCGGTGTCTCCTTCTCGGCAATTGTCAGCATGTACTGCTTGTAATCATCCCAGTTCTTTAACTCGGTCATATCATACTTTTCCATCAGGTCCTGACGTACTGCAACGATCTTTCCCTGTGGCTGTGCAACATTAGAAGGTACAGCGATTGTTTTTCCTGCCAGTGTTGTCTCATCCCAGCTTTCCTTTGCCTGATACTTTGCAGCAAGCGGCATATAAGTATTGATGAAGTCCTCGCTCAGATCATAGAAAGAACCCTTAGCAGCCTCTGTATACATGTAACACCACGGAGCAGTAAAGATTAAGTCAACCTGCTCACCACCTGCTAAAACAAGTGTGTACATAGTTTTATAATCAGACCAGCTCATGAAAGTAACGTCCAACTGTGTGTTGAATGGCTCCAGATACTCATTGATCTTTTCCTCTACCATATCCCAGTCATTCGGTGTATCACCAATCAGATACATATTTACGGTATATGAATCGCTTAAGTCGGTATCTGCGTACATCTCTGGTGTTGCGGTGATAGCGCCTTCTCCCACCTTATCTGGAAGATTGGAAAGATCTGCTGCAAATGCCGGTGCACTGCCAAGCATTCCTGTAAGCATAGCTGCTGCCATTGTGAGTGATACTGCGTTTCGTTTCATAATAAGTTCCTCCTTGTTTGTTATGTTTTCTATTTGAGTTTTTTAAGTTTTGTTTATGTTTTTTATTTATCAGCCCTTTACTGCACCGATTGTAAGACCCTTTACAAAATAGCGCTGTACAAATGGATACAATAAAACAATTGGTCCCGTTGCAACAACAGTCATAGCCATCTTCATACTCTCAAGTGGCACTGTATCAAGCGCGATACCCGATTTCTCCGCGACAAGTCGCATCGCCTCGGCATTTCCAAGCATTCTCTGCAGATAATACTGAAGTGTAAACATGTTATCTTTTGTGATATACAGCATACAGTTATACCAGTCATTCCAGTATGCCAGTGCTGAGAACAAGCTAAGTGTTGCAATTAGTGGTTTACTAAGCGGCAGGATAAGCTTTATAAAGATTACGATATCATTTGCGCCGTCAATCTTTGCCGATTCTGTAATTGCTGCTGGTATTCCGCTCATAAAGGTTTTTGCAATAATCATGTTCCATACAGAGAACATAAGCGGAAGAATCAATGCCCAGATGGAGTTTTTCATGTGCAGGTAGCGCACACAAAGAATATACCACGGAACAAGACCACCGTTGAACAGTGTTGTGAAGAAAAAGAAGAATGAAAACTTGTTTCTCCACGGGAAGTCTCTTCTTGAAAGAACGTATCCTGTCATGGATGCCAGCAAAACAGCAAGTAATGTTCCAAAGAATGTTACTCCAATCGTTACACCATATGCCATCAGGATACTTGTTGGATTTTTCAGTGACAGCCGGTAACTCTCAATACTGAAATCAGTTGGAATTAACGGATAACCATTTCGAATAAGTGATGCCTCATCGGTAAAGGATGCCACAATAATCAGATAAAACGGAATCACACAGATCAGGGCAAACACACCAATCAATATATAGCCGACCGCACGAATTGCGATATCATCTTTTCCACGAACTCGTCTTCCGCCTGTGAGTTCTTCATCAAAATTCTTAGCCATTATGCTTCCTCCCCTCTTAATACAGTGCGTAATCAGGATCTGCCTTCTTTACAAGCGCATTGCAGACCATAATGGTAACAAAACAGAGAACTGACTGATACAAACCAGCTGCTGCTGATACACCGATATCGCTGTTTGTAATCAAAAGACGGAATACATATGTATCAATTACATCGGTCATTGGCTGAAGAAGTGCACTTGATTTTACTGTCTGATAGAAAAGACCGAAATCTCCACGGAAAATATTTCCAATTGCTAACAAAACTAAAATCACCATTGTTGGCTTCAGACATGGAATTGTAATGTAGCGAATCTTCTTCCATGCACTTGCACCATCAATAGAAGCAGCCTCAAACATTTCCTGATCCAGTCCTGTGATCGCTGCCAAATAAACAACGGAGCCATATCCCGTCTGCTTCCAGATCTTCAAAAATACCAAGATAAACGGCCACGCTGCAGGTGTATTGTACAGATCAAAAGGTGTACCTCCAAATGCCTTGATTACATGGTTTACGATACCACGCTCATAGTTGAAGAAGTTGTACATAACTGCGCCTGCTACAACCCAGCTGATGAAGTACGGAAGAAACATAAAGGACTGCGCAATCTTTTTAAAATACTTACTCGTAAGCTCATTGATCAAAATTGCACTTCCCATCTCAAATACAACACCAAGTAAAATAAAGGCGATATTGTACAAAAGCGTGTTGCGCGTTACCATGCCCAGCTTTCCAGCAATCATCAGCGATTTGAAATTCTGAAGTCCAATCCATGGAGAATGATAAATTCCTCCCTTATACTGATACTGCTTAAATGCAAGGATTACTCCTGTCATCGGTATGTAGGAAAATATAATCACATAACATACCGCTGGTGCTAACATCAGTAGAAGCATCCAATGTTTCTTCACCACTTTTAGGAATGGTTCCTTTTTTACTGTCGGCTGACCGGTGGCTTTCTTTTCTTTTCCCATCGTTTCCCCCATTCTGCCGCTTCTGCGGCTTTTTTGCGCATTTCACTGCATTTTTTGTTCTGTTTTTTTGAGTCGTTTTTGTTTTTGTTGTTTTTGACTATGTATTCATTATATTCTCATTTGCTTTTATTGTCTATTTGCACAATAAACAGCGTTTTTATTTTTACTTTATTTAAATTTTATAATTTATGACTGTTTTTGTGCGCAACTTTTGTATTTTCTTTGCGCAACGTATAAACATCTACCATCAATGTATTTATACAAAATATAGTTTTCCACAAAATGCATTATTTTTTGTTTATATCCTTTCCA
>OLPV01000269.1_pt1 | contig 48286 bp, 41 predicted proteins | sample 1671961 | NCBI WGS metagenome assembly OLPV01 (sample SAMEA3136630, study PRJEB25190) | human gut metagenome | biome: human gut; feature: human-associated habitat; material: faeces | place: Austria | collected 2013 | reverse complement strand
CGACATAACCGGTGTAGCCTTCACGCAGCGAAGCTGTTGGAATAAATGCGACTTTTTTATTTTCAATTTCTTCCTTTATCAGACTTCCTACACTTGAAAAGTGCGAACATAAAAACAGTTTCATCAGTATTCTCCTTTATATATAAATTCTTATTTGTTGAACTAAGCCGTGTTTACCATACGCTCCGATGAAAGAACGCCCCGATATAGTGAAATTTTGCCGTTTTCCTGCGTACGTGCGTACACACTCCACAAGAATTCTAAGGGGCCTCCCCCCTTAGCACACGGACTTTGGAACAAAGTCTAGTGTGTTACGCCTTGCCAGAGGTGTACAGGCTCCCGGTGCGCACGTACGTAGCAATTGCCATCAATGCGCCATATAGGTGGCGATCGAGTTCGCACAAAGCGACCTTGATCCCGTAAAACAAAAGGCAGGGTATCATCACCATGGTGATACCCTGCCTTTTGTTCGTTCCTGTTTACCGTTCCGAGTAGTCCTTCCGCAGAATTTCCGATAAAAAACGTACCTGAACCCTTTCTCGTAAAGAACCGGGTTCGAGTACGAACTGAATGTTGGAGCAATAAAAACCACCACAAAGGTGCCTGTCCCCTTTGTGGTGGTTTTGGGTTAGAGCTAGAGCGTGTGTCCGTAGGCGTTGGCGGCTTTGATGGCGGCGGCGAATTTCTCGTCGGTGAAGGGCTCCGGGTTGCCTTGCTTCCACTCGTTGGTGGCGTGCGCGTACTCGCACAGGGCAGGGATATCGGCCTCGGAAAGACCGACCTGCTCAAGCGTCACGGGTAGCCCCATCTGCTTGTTAAAGGCGGCGTAGCGCTCAAGGTTCTCGGTGTCGCCCGTGTAGGCGAACAACACCAGCACGCCCAGGCTTACGACTTCGCCGTGCAGGTAGGTGCCCTCACGCGGAATGCTGCAGGTGGCGTTGTAGAACGCGTGCGCCACGCTCGAGTTGTAGTAGTAATCGTTCTGGTTGGTCAGGTTCGAGACATAGCCCGTGTTGACCACGATGTCGAGCGCGATCTGCTTGACGGCCTCGCTCGACAGATTCTGACGAACGTCCTCAAGACCCTGAACACCGTAGGTAAACAGCGGCTCGGAGCAGGTGTGGGCAAGAGCCAGGCCAAGGCCGGCGGTGTGCTCCAGGTTGCCGGCGCTCGTGGCGTACTCGACCTCGGGCTGCTTGGACAGGGCGTCGCCCACGCCGGCCCAAAAGTACTCTGCCGGAGCCTCGGCTATGATCTTGGGATTGATGAAGATGTGCGCCGGTCGGTTGGGGTACGAATAGCCCTCGAGCGATCCATCGTCGTTGTAGACAACGGCAATGGCGGTCGCGGCCGAGCAGTTAGAGCAAATCGTCGGCACGGTAAAGACGATCTTCTTGAGCTCGATGGCCGCCGTCTTGACGGTGTCGAGTGCCTTGCCGCCGCCACAGGCGATAAGCACGTCTGCCTGCTGGCAAGCGGGGGAGTTCACGACCTTGGCGATATTGGCCCGCGTGCTGTTGGTGCCGTAGACGCGCGTCTCCAGAATCTCGACGTCGGTGCCTGCCAGCGCGGCTTCGATTCCGGGAAGGGCTGCGGCTAGTGCACGTTTGCCGCCAATAATGGCGACCTTGGTCGCTCCGTACTCGGCCAGTGCTCCGGGCAGCTCGTCAAAGCAGTCTTCGCCGACGGTGTAATCACTCATTCCGATTGTGCGCATGGCAGCCTTCTTTCGCTCGATAAAGTGCTTACAGGTATTTTGCTCCAAGAGAAGGTCCATGGCCGCAAGAAATTTCGAACGTATAAAACCAATGTTGAGGGTTTTTCGCCGGCGCGGAACGTGTTAGCATACTCCACATAAGCGTTGATGGGGACGAGTAGTCGGCCGTCCGCATGCTACAGAGAGCGGGGAGCGCTGAGAACCCGTGCATGCGACCTATGAAAATCACCCCGGAGCTGCGGTCCCAACGGACGTGCCGCGCAGGTTCGTCTTAGTAGACATCGCCGAGATGGCCGTCGATACAGGCCAGCCGAGTAACGGATGCGAGCGCGCGAATACGCGGGCGAGGGCATCTAAGCTGGGTGGTTAAGCGAAGAGCTTTTACGGGCAGACTGCCTGTTTTGTGGCGCTTCGTCCCAGCTTGTAGGGACGGGCGCTTTTTTGGTGCCCAGAGGGCGTGCGCGCCCACGACATGAAAGGGGTACCGTGGCAAACGAGTACAAGCAGACGATGAATCTGCCCAAAACCGGATTTCCCATGCGTGCCGGTCTTTCCAAGTCCGAGCCCAAGCGACTCAAGGACTGGCAGGACAACAAGGTCTACGAGCAAGTTCTAAAGAAGAACGAGGGTCACAAGAAGTTCGTGCTGCACGACGGCCCTCCGTACGCCAACGGCCCGATCCACATCGGCCACGCCATGAACAAGATCTCCAAGGACATGATCAACCGTTACTGGATGATGCAGGGCTATGAGGTTCCCTATGTCCCCGGTTGGGACTGCCACGGTCAGCCGATCGAGCACAAGGTCGAGGAGAAGCTCGGCACCGAGAAGTTCAACCAGACCTCCACGGCTAAGATCCGCGAGCTTTGCAACAAGTTCGCTGTCGAGAACATCGAGCTCCAGAAGGCTGGCTTCCGTCGTCTGGGCGTGCTCGGCGACTGGGACAACCCGTATCTGACGCTCTATCACCAGCATGACGCCGCCGACATTGAGGTCTTCAAGGCCATGTTCGACAAGGGCATGATCTATCGCGGTCATAAGCCCGTCCACTGGTGCAAGCACTGCCACACCGCACTCGCCGAGGCCGAGATTGAGTACTCTGACGAGACGAGCCCATCCATCTTCGTGCGCTTCGAGATGACCTCCAAGCCCGCCGGCCTCGAGAACTTCGACGGCCCGGTTGACTTCATCATCTGGACGACCACGCCGTGGACCATCCCCTCCGACCAGGCAGTTTCCCTCAAGCCCGGCGCCGCCTACGTCGCCGTTGAGCACGACGGCCGCGCCGAGGTCATGCTTGAGGACCTGGCTCCCAAGTGCTGCGAGGAGTTTGGCTGGGAGTACACCCCGGTCATGGTCGACGGCAAGCCCTATGTGGTTCCCGCCGAGACGTTCCACCACATCCACTACAAGCAGCCGATCTTTGACGGTGTTGAGGGCGTGGCGTTGCTGGCCGATTACGTCGGTGTCGATGACGGTACCGGTATCGTCCACAACTCGCCCGGCCACGGCGTCGACGACTACTTCGCCTGCCTCAAGGAAGGCATCACCGACATCTGCATGCCGGTCGATGACGACGGCAGGTTCTACACCGGCGAGGAGTTTGGTACCGGCGGCCCCTTCAGCGGCATGGATACCGACGAGGCCAACCCGCATATCATCGAGTTCCTGCGCGAGCGCGGCACCCTGGTCCTCGAGAAGAAGATCACGCACAGCTATCCGCACTGCTGGCGCTGCAAGCACCCGGTGCTCTTCCGTGCTACCGACCAGTGGTTTGTCTCGATGGACAAGACCGGTTTGCGTGAGCAGGCTGGCAAAGAGGTTCGCGAGAACGTCAAGTGGTATCCGGCCCATGCCGCCAACCGCATTGGCGCCATGGTCGAGCAGCGCCCCGACTGGTGCATCAGCCGTCAGCGCAACTGGGGCGTGCCTATCCCCAGCTACACCTGCGCCGACTGCGGCGAGAAGGTCATGAACGACGCCACGCTCGACGCCGTCATCAAGCTCTTCCACGAGAAGGGTTCCGACGCCTGGTTCACCGACGCTCCCGAGAGCTACCTGGGCGAGGCTTGCGTCTGCCCCAAGTGCGGCGGCCATCACCTCAAGGCCGATAAGGACATCCTCGATGTGTGGTGGGACTCCGGCGTTTCCTGGAAGGCCGTCTGCGAGTACCGTCCCGAGCTGGAGTACCCGGCTGATGTGTACCTCGAGGGCTCCGACCAGCACCGTGGTTGGTTCCAGAGCTCGCTGCTCACCTCGGTGGGCGCCAACGGTCACGCCCCGTACAAGGCGGTCGTCTCGCAGGGCTTCACCCTCGACGGCCAGGGCCGCAAGATGTCCAAGTCGCTCGGCAACGTCATCGACCCCAACAAGGTCTGCGACGAGATGGGCGCCGACATCATCCGCCTGTGGGTTGCCTCCGTCGACACCAGTTCCGACGTTTCCATCGACCACGAGATTCTCGCTCGTACGTCAGATGCCTACCGTCGTTTCCGCAACACGCTGCGCTTCCTGCTCTCCGAGCTCGAGGGTCAGTTTGAGCCCGAGACCGACGGCGTCGCCTTTGCCGACCTGCTGCCGCTCGACAAGCTCATGGTTGCCCGCCTGACTCAGGTCCAGGCCGAGGTCGACGATGCCTACGCCAGCTACGAGTTCCCGCGCGCCTACCGTGCGCTCTACGACTTCGTGGTTACCGAGCTTTCCAACGTGTACCTCGACGCCCTGAAGGACCGTTTGTACTGCGAAAAGCCCGGCTCGCTCGAGCGTCGCAGCGCCCAAACCGTGCTGGCCGAGCTCTTCTCGATGCTCATGCGCGACCTGCAGCCGATCCTGTCCTACACGGTCGACGAGGCCATGGCCTATGCGCCCGCCGGCTGCGTCGATCACCAGAAGTACGCCGCGCTGCTCGATTGGTACAAGTCGCCTATCACGGTCGACGAGGCCAATGAGTTTGAGGGCGTGCTCGAGGCTTCGCTCGAGCTCCGTAGCGTCGTGACCAAGGCCCTTGAGGATGCCCGTTCTGCCGGCACCTTCACCAAGAGCCAGCAGGTCCGCGTCAAGGCGGTCGTTCCCGCCGAGATGTACGCGCTGCTGACCGGCGACAAGGCCGTCGACCTCGCCGAGTTCTACATCGTCTCCGATGTTGAGCTGACCGAGGGCGAGGAGCTCTCCGTTGCCATCGAGGCTGCCGAGGGCGAGTGCTGCGACCGTTGCTGGAACTACCGCACCACCGTCGGCGAGTACAACGGCCACGCGCATATTTGCAAGCGCTGCGCCGACGCTTTGTAGGTTACGGCGTTCCTAGAACGCCGTAACCTACCGACGCTGCAAACGCCCCTAAGCGGCAATCTGACGTTCAATCGTCGGTCGCGTACCAAAGTACGCTTCCCTCCTCTTTCACGTCACCTTGCTCGCTTAGGGACGTTTTCGCTGTTGGTGACGAAAACGCGGCGTTTCCATTGCTGGAGCTAAAGGCTTTCTTTCGACTTGCGTTCTTAGTCGAAAGCTATTAAGCGACATTCCGTTATTCGGGATGTCGCTTTTGTTTTGTGCTGGTTATTTCGCTAGCGTTGGAGAATATGCTGCGCGTTTGGCGTTTGTCACTATAAGATGATTAATTGCGTTAAACGTAATTTGATTATCTGAGGGTAGGGGATTGATTTGGGTCGTTCTGCGGATATGACGCCGCCTTTGCGTTGGCGGTTGGGTGTTGCTGGTGGGGTGGCGCTCGTTGTGCTGCTTGTTGACCAGCTGACCAAGCTTGCGGTTCGTGCCGTGGGCGATGCTCTGCATATGACCGTTATTCCCGGCGTGATCGATTTTCTGTTTGTCCGTAATATCGGAGCCGCCTTTAGCATGGGCGAGGGGCATGGTGTTGCGTTTGCCGTGCTGGCGTTGGCGGTCATTATCGCTATTGCCTTGTACTTGCTCCGTGCGCCTCAGCTCGCTCGTCTTGAGGTTGTGGGCATGGCGATGGTTGCGGGCGGTGCTATCGGCAACGCTATCGATCGCCTGACCATGGGCTTCGTGACCGATTTTATTGCCACCACCTTCATCGACTTCCCCGTTTTTAATGTGGCCGATATCGGCATTACGGTCGGCGTCGTGCTGGCGCTCATCGGTTACATGTTCTTGAGCCCCGCCGCTCGCGAGGTCGATGCGACTGCCGAACTCAACGCTCGTGATGAGGCTCGCGCCAAACGCAAAGCCAAGCAGCGTGGGGAGCGTGCCCGCAAGATTCGCGAAAGGAATGAGCGCTAATGGCCGACATCCATATTCTTGTTGCCGACGATTCCGCTGGTCAGCGTCTCGACGCCTATCTGGGCGCCAACGATAGCTGTCCCACGCGCTCTGCCTGCGCGCATCTGATCGAGGGCGGTGCCGTTGCCGTCAACTGCGAGACCTGCCTATCAAAAAAATATACTGTGCGCTCCGGCGACCGTATCTCGGTCGACTTGCCCGAGCCGCACGATCCGACCGACGTAATTCCCGAGGCCATTCCCCTCGATATCCGCTATGAGGACGACTACCTCATCGTGCTCTCCAAGCAGCGCGGCCTGGTGTGCCATCCTGCCCACGGCCACGAGAGCGGCACGCTTGCGAACGCCCTGGTCTACCACTGCGGTATCGATCATCTGGGTACCGTGCAGGGTGAGGACCGACCCGGCATCGTGCATCGCCTGGATCGCGATACCTCGGGCCTTATGCTTGCGGCAAAAGACGACGACACCCAGCGCGCGCTTCAAAATCTCATCCGCACGCGCACGCTCGACCGTCGCTATATCACGCTCGTTCACGGTCACATCGCCATGGACGAGGGCACTATCAACACCGGTATCGCCCGATCGACGCGCGACCGCGTGAAGATGGCGGTTTCCGATGACCCCTTTGCGCGCCAGGCCATCACGACCTTCAAGGTGCTCGAGCGCTTTGATTCCACGCGTTTCGACGACGGCTATACGCTCGTCGAGTGTCACCTGTTTACGGGCCGCACGCATCAGATTCGCGTGCATATGCGCCATATCAACCACGCCTGCGTGGGCGATCCGCTCTACGGCAAGTGCGATGAGCGCGCCAATCAGGGTCTGACCAGGCAATTCCTTCATTCCTGGCGCGTCGCATTCGACCATCCCGTGACGGGCGAGCGCATCGAATGCCGCGACGAGCTGCCGTGGGATCTCGCTGCGGTTCTTGACGACCTGGCCCCGCGCTCGCTTGGCCGCACCGCTGCCGGCGACGACATAGTTCCGCAGCTCGGTTTGCTTGAGGCCTAGCCGGTATTAGGTGGTTTCTTGAACTCGGTAAGCCTGCGGTAAGATATACGTTTGTTTACGTAATGCGTTCTCGGGAGCCTGTATGCTCGCCTTTTTACAAACCAACACGCCCATCGTGATCTTCAACCAGATTGTCGTCACGCTGCTCACGGTCTGCTTTCTGTACCAGGTGGTCTTCTTTGTCATCGGTGCTCTTCGTGGCGAGGTCGCGCCTCCCAAGGCCAAAAAACTCCACCGCTATGCGTTCTTTATCGCGGCGCATAACGAGGAAGCCGTGATCGCCAACCTCGTACGCTCCATCAAGGATCAGGACTATCCGTCCGAGCTTATCGAGGTCTTCGTGGTCGCCGACGCCTGCACCGACAACACGGCGCAGCTTGCGCGCGAGGCCGGTGCTATTGTTTATGAGCGCAATGATCTGGCCCGTAAGGGCAAGAGCTGGGTCATGGACTTTGGTTTCGATCGCATTCTCAACGAGTATCCCGACACGTTTGAGGGCTACTTTATCTTCGATGCCGACAACGTTATCTCCCGCGATTACGTGTCTAAGATGAACGATGCCTTTGACCAGGGTTTCCATGTGGTCACGAGCTATCGCAATTCCAAGAACTTCGGCAGCTCGTGGGTCTCGGCAGCTAATGCCACGTGGTATCTGCGCGAGGCACGCTTTCTCAACAACGCGCGCAACATCTGCAAGACGTCTTGCGCCGTCTCGGGTTCGGGCTATCTCATTTCTGCCAGCGTGATCGAAGGCATGCACGGCTGGCAGTTCCACACGCTGACTGAGGACATTCAGTTCACCACGTTCTGCGCCATCCATGGCATTCGCATCGGTTATGCACCGGCGGAGTTCTTTGACGAGCAGCCCGTGACGTTTAAGGCGTCCTGGAAACAGCGCATGCGTTGGACTAAGGGCTTTTACCAGGTATTCTTTACCTATGGTAAGCACTTGGTCAAGTCGACCTTCCGCTATCATCGCTTTGCCGCATATGACATGTTTATGACGATCGCTCCGGGTATGCTGCTCTCGCTCATCTCCATGCTCGCCAACGTGACCTTCCTTGTCGTGGGCGGTCTTTCGCACGGCTTTTTGGCCACCGAGGTCGAGATGCAGGCGTGCGCCGCCTCGCTCATTATGACCTTCGCGATGATGTACCAGACCTTCTTTATCCTGGCGCTACTCACGACCATCTTCGAGTACAAGCACATTCATTGCGCGCAAAAGTGGCGTTTGGTGACCAACCTGTTTACCTTCCCGATCTTTATGTTCAGCTATATCCCCATCACGGTGGCTGCTCTGTTCCTAAAGGTCGACTGGGTCCCGACACAGCACGCCGTCAACGTTACCCTCGATGAGGTCATGCAAGGCGCCAAATAACCACCACCAAAACCACCACAAAGGGGACAGGCACCTTTGTGGTGGTTTTTGCTTTTGCGATGCAGCCCGAGGAGGTGCTCGATGGTCTATATCCCGTTTTGGCTGTGCGCCATCGCTGGTGCTTGCATCGATGCGCGCGAGCGGCGGTTTCCGAACGCGCTTGCTGCCGCGTGCACCGTGGCAGCATTTGTGGGCGTCTGCCTAGATCTTGGCATGAACACGGCGCTTGACCATGCCGGTCTTGCGGTCATCGTCTACCTTGCCCTTGTGCTCACTGAGTCGCTCTGGCGGCACCTCCGTCAAGCCCCCGGAATCGGCATGGGGGACGCCAAGGCGCTCTTCGCGCTTTGCACGCTCGACCCTATGGGCGGCATCGTGGCATTTGCCGTCGCACTCCTGGTCCTCGCCCTCTTCTGCCTCTTCAAAAAATCGCGCTCTCTGCCATTGCTCCCGTATTTGGTGCCGATTTTTGCCATAATCGAGGTCGTGGGCTGCACATTGTAAACGATTGCGCATCCTTCTTAAGGAGCATGCCATGGCAACTAATCAAGAAACGGCCGTCATTAAGGCGCGCATGGAACGTATTCCCTCGGCGTTGTCGCCCGAGCTGGTCGATCGCATTGCTGCCGACCGCGCCTCGGGTGCCGTCAACCCGTATCGTTGCAACGACGATCAGGTCATTCGTCGTATTGATCGCGCTGCCGACAAAGGCACGCTTATGCGTCCGGCATTTATGCGCGATACCGAAAAGATTTTGCATCTGCCCGCATACACCCGTTATGCAGGCAAAACGCAGGTCTTTAGTTTTCGCAGCAACGACGACCTGTCGCGTCGCGGCCTGCACGTGCAGCTTGTTTCGCGCATCGCGCGCGATATCGGACGTGCCCTGGGGCTCAACTGCGATCTGATCGAGGCGATTGGCTTAGGCCACGACTTGGGCCACACGCCCTTTGGCCATGCCGGTGAGCGCTTTCTCAACGATATCTATCACGAGCGCACGGGTCGTTATTTTTTCCATAACGTGCAGTCGGTCCGCGTGCTCGACGCGCTGTACGGCCGCAACGTGTCGCTCCAGACGCTCGACGGCGTGCTATGCCACAACGGTGAGTACGAACAGCGTGTGTTTGAGCTTTCGGACATGAGCTCCTTTGACCAGTTCGACCTTACGGTTGAGGATTGCATTGCCACAGGTTACAGCGCAATTGAGCACCTGCGCCCCATGACGCTCGAGGGCTGCGTGGTTCGCATCTCGGATATCCTTGCCTACGTGGGGCGCGATCGCCAAGACGCCATTTCGGCGGGTCTGCTGTCACCCGACGCCTTTGACGATGACCTGGGCGGGGCATACAACAGCTGGATCCTTACGCATGCCTCCATCGATATCGTCGAGCACAGCTATGGTAAGCCACGCATCGAGATGAGTGAAGACCTGTTTGAGGAGATCCGCAGAGCCAAGCGCGAGAACTACGAGAAGATCTATAGCAAGGGCGGCATTGAAGGCGACTCCGAAGCGGAGCTGCGCGAGGCCTTCGAAAAGCTCTACGACCGTTGCCTGCAGGATATAAACGAAGGCGACGAGTCTTCGTATATCTTTAAGCACCACATTTCTCGCATTGAGCGGCAGCTTTTCTACTACGATCGCACCTATGCCTGGCAGGACGACAAGGATCAAGCGGTGGTGGATTACATCGCGAGCATGACGGACGGCTATTTCTGCGAGCTCACGAGCAAGCTGTTCCCGGGATTGAAGTTTCCGCACCGTACCTATATTAACGAACGGTAGTTCGTATTTATTCGGTATACTGTAGGTGGAAAACGTTTTTGATTGATGCACGGGATGGCTATGGACGACCTTTTTTCTGCTTCGACGCGTGAGCGTTCCTTTCAGAATGCGCCGCTTGCGGTGCGCATGCGGCCCAATTCGCTCGACGAGTATGTGGGCCAGCAAAAGGCCGTCGGTAAAGGCTCGTGGTTGCGTGCCGCAATTGAGCACGACGTGCTGTCGAGTGTGATTCTGTACGGGCCGGCCGGTACGGGCAAGACGACGCTGGCCCACATTATCGCCAACCATACCAAGAGTGAGTTTGTCGAGGTCAGCGCCGTGACGGGCACCGTAAAGGACTTGCGCCGTGTGATTGACGAGGCCAAGACGCGCCTGAATACCTACGACCGCCGTACCATTCTTTTCATCGATGAGATTCACCGCTTTTCCAAGTCGCAGCAGGATGCCCTGCTGCATGCAGTTGAGAACCGTACCGTCATTATGATTGGCGCCACGACGGAGAATCCGTACTTCGAGGTCAACTCGGCATTGCTCTCGCGCGGTCGCGTGGTGGAACTTGAGCATCTTAAAGACGAGGATATCGCCACGCTTATTGAGCGTGCGCTCGAGGCGCCGCAGGGTTTGAACGGTAAGTTCTCGGCCGATGAGGATACGGTTAAGACCATTTGCACGCTGGCAGCGGGTGACGCTCGCTCGGCGCTCACGACGCTTGAGCTTGCGAGCGAGATTGCCGTCACGCGCCCCGATACCGAGGGAACGCCCGCGCCGGCGGCGGGGGAGCGCTATCCCATCACTGTTGACGACGTGAAGATTGCCAATCCGCGCCGTGGCTTTTCGTACGACAAAAACGGTGACATGCACTACGACATCATCAGTGCGTTTATTAAGTCTATGCGCGGTAGCGACCCCGATGCCACGATCTATTGGCTCGCGCGCATGATCGATGCGGGGGAGGATCCTAAGTTTATCGCTCGTCGTATTATGATTCAGGCTTCTGAGGATGTTGGCAACGCCGACCCACAGGCGCTTTTGGTGGCACATGCCGCGTTTAAGTCTGCCGAGGTCATTGGCTATCCCGAGTGCCGTATTAATCTGGCTCAGGCTGCTCTCTATGTGTGCTTGGCGCCTAAATCCAACGCGTGCGAGGCTTCGATCGATGCGGCGTTGGCCGATATCCATTCAAGTGGGCTGCGCGAGGTGCCGAGTTATCTGCGCGATCGTCATCGACCGGGCAGCGACGAATACGGTGTGTATAAGTATCCGCATGATTATCCCGAAGGCTGGGTCGATCAGCGTTATTTGCCCGAGGGGTTGGAGCGCGGTGCGTTTTGGCAGCCTGCCGGCCGCGGCTGGGAAGAGTGGCGCGTAGAGCAAAGCGAGCGCGACCGTAGCGGCAATGCGCCCAAGTAGGTCATTGGCACCTCGCACATCCCCTTTGGGTATCTTTCCCCTTCTTTGGGGTACCATGAACAGCGTCTGTATTTCGATTCCTTCGGGAGGCTTGTATGAGTCCCATTCAAATCGCCCTGCTGCTGCTCGCCGTTGCCGGTGTGTGGGCTGTTATCGAGCTCGCGCTCACACTGCGCAAGACCCGCGACGTCGTTGATTCGCTCGACAAGACCGTAAACGATCTCAATAACACCATCGCCGAGGCTCAGCCTGTGGTGGCAAAGCTTGATGGCGCTGTCGATGAGCTCACCCCCGCGCTGGCGCAGGTTGAGCCGCTCCTCAAGTCGAGCAAGACCGCCGTCGACGCGCTTACCTCCAATCTCGTAGAGGTCGAAGCTGTGGTTCGCGACATTTCCGAGGTTACTGGCAGCGTGGCCGAGGCCAGCAATGCCGTATCGAGCGTGACTGATTCTGCTGCTGGTGCCGTGCAGAAACTCTTTAACAAGGTGAAGGCTCCCGCGGCCGACGCCGAGCGCAAGCTTTCCGCTGCCGCTGAAGCCGAGCAGCCGACCGAGCGTGTCCTGATTGACGAAGCCGGGGACGATGCCGCTGCTGGTGACGATGATGCGCAGAAGCCCGCAGCCAAGCCTGCTCAGTATTACACCTATACGCCCGCCGAGACCTCCGAGGAGTCCTGCGATGAGTAGCGAAGCAACTTGCCCCATCACGCTGACTGTTGCCGGGGATCCGCGTCTGGCACGCCTCGTACGTATGACGGCCGCCAACGTTGGTGCGCTGTGCTCCATGTCCGTCGATCGCATCGAGGACATTCGTATGGCTGCCGAGGAAGCCTTTATCTTTGGCTGCACGGCCGTTGATTCCGATGACATTTCGATCAAATTCGACGTCGACGAATCGCATGTGGGCATGACCTTTACCTTTGGCGATCAGGCGACTGTCGATGAGGATGACCAGGCTGCCGTGTATGCCGAGCTCATTCTGGCGAGCGTGTGCGATTCCTACGAAAAGACTGCGGCGCCCCTGACGCTTTCCCTCGACCTCAAGGCGGATATCTAATATGACCGAACGTTCCCGGAGCGGTAAGACCGCTTGGGACAAGGAGAAAACCCGCGAGCTGTTTCGTCGCTACAAAGAGACCGGTGATCCGGACGCACGTGAGCAGCTCGTCATGTCCCATATGAACCTGGTAAGGTTTCTTGCCAACAAATTTAAGAACCGCGGCGAGCCGCTCGACGACCTCATGCAGGTCGGCTATCTGGGTTTGCTCAAGGCTATCGACCGCTTTGACCCCGAGCGCGGACTCGAGTTCACGACGTTTGCCACGCCTACCATCCTGGGCGAGATTAAGCGTCACTTCCGTGATAAGGGCTGGAGCGTGCGCGTGCCGCGCCGTTTGCAGGAGCTTTCTGCCAAGGTTAACCAAGCTACCGACAAGCTCACTAACGAGCTGCAGCGCTCGCCTAAGGTTGAAGAAATCGCTGAGTACCTGGGTGTGACCGTCGACGAGGTGCTGGAGGCCATGGAATCGTCTTCGGCCTATACCTCGGTGCCCATCGAGGCTCCTGGCGCGTCCGATTCCGATGATGCCCCCTCGATTCTCGACCGCTATGCCGATGACGACAACGAGCTCGATTTTACCGATGACCGCCTGGTGATCGAGGAAGCCATCCGCGATTTCTCGCCGCGTGAGCGTGAGGTTATCGAGCTGCGCTTTGTGAAGGGCATGACCCAGATCGAGATCGCTAAGAAGTTGGGTATCTCGCAGGTGCAGGTTTCGCGCCTGCTGCGCCGTACCCTTAAGAAGATACAGGACAAGATCGACCCCGACGGAGTGATGGTTCGTTCATGATTGAGCACCCCCAACAAACCGACCGCACGCTGCGCGATACTCGTATTCTGACGCTTCGCATTTGGGCTGTCGTCGGCTGCATTGTCATCGCCGCCGTCATCTTTAACCTTATGGGTATCTTGGCGCCGGTTATCGAGTTTCTCGCTGTCGGTTCCATCATCGCTTTTGTGATGTCGCCGATCACTAACTGGCTCGAGCATCACGGCGTCGGTCGTGGCATCGGTTCGCTCATCGCGCTGATCGTGGTTGTGGCAGTGCTCGTCGGCGTCGTCTGCATCCTGTCCCCTATTTTGCTCGGTCAGATTATGGAAGTCCTGAGCCGTCTGCCTGAGCAGCTTCGCGTTGCGGGCGGTGATCTCAACGAGATGATTTCGCACGCTAAGACGCTCAACAACACGCCGCTCAAGGAGTACTTGGACGATAATCTGTCCTCGCTGGTTACTGTGGCGTCCAAGTACGTATCGCAAATCGCCGCTGAGCTCGGTCGCGGCGTGTTCCCGCTGATCACCAACACGGCCTCGCAGCTGTTCGTAATCTTCCTGGGTTTGGTGCTTGCCTACTGGCTTGCCTGCGATTATCCCCGTATGCACCACGAGGTCTGTACCATCATCGGACAGGAAAAAGAGACCTCGTACCGCTTTATGGTCGCGATTCTTTCGCGCTCGGTCGGCGGTTATATGCGCGGCATGGTCGTGACGTCCATCTGCGGTGGCATCCTCGCCTTTATCGGCTTTACGCTCATTGGCCATCCCTACGCGGCACTCATGGCCATCTTTACCGGCATCATGCACTTGGTCCCGGTTGTCGGTCCCTGGGTAAGCGCGGCGATCGCCACGGTGCTCGGCTTTATGTTCAGCCCCATGCTGGCGTTGTGGACGCTCGTTGTGACCATGGTGGCTCAAAACGTCACCGATAACGTCATTTCCCCCAAGGTCATGCAGAGTTCGGTGCAGGTGCATCCCATCATGAGCCTGACGGCCCTCGTTATTGGTTCGGCACTTATGGGTCCCATCGGCATGGTCATCGCCATTCCGCTGTGCGCGGCCCTCAAGGGCATTTTCGTCTACTACTTTGAGAACGAGACCGGTCGCCAGCTCGTGGCATACGACGGCGCTGTATTTAAGGGCACGCCATATCGCGATGCCGAGGGCAACCCGGTCGCCGCCTACGACGCGCTTGGAGACGATACGTTCATTTACGAGTCCGAGCTCATCGGCAACGAGACCGCGCCCGAGGCCCAGGCGATGCCCAAGCCCGAGCTCGAGAATCCCTGGATCAAGCTCTCGGGCCTGCAGCCCGATGCGACGAGCTTTTTCAAGAATCCCTTCGCCAAGGACGATGACTCCAACTCGGACGACGATACCAAAACCGGCATCGACGGCTCCATGGACGATTCGGATTCCAAATAGGCACCGCTAGCGTTTCTTGAAGTTGTAAATGACAAGAAACGCGAGCAAAGCGATTGATAAGGGGCCGGCTACATAGAAAAAGAGAACGTCAATTGCGCGTAGAGTGTAATAAGCTTTATCGCCGGACATTACTGCATACAATACGTAGCCAAATGCTGGTTGGTTTGCGTACCAGCAGGAGAAAGACAAAAGCGCTAAAAGTACTACAACCAGAAGTGCATTCAGGACAAATCGTTTGCTTTTCATCGATCGCTCCTTCCGGGTGAATCTTATATGTAATTCTATAGTACCCTTTTTCAAAGCATCGCATGCTCCTAAATAACGTGCACTTTCGCTGTAGGGTCGGCTTTATGTCGGCCCTCTTTTTTGCACTTGCGCGGCGGGATGGTAATATCGTTACGTTTGAACTGTTTCGATGTGAAACCGAGGAGATTCCCTCTATGAGTGCTGACTACCCGTCAATGACTACGGCCGAGATCCGCTCCAAGTTCCTCAACTTCTTTGAGGAGCGCGGTCTTAAGCTCTATCCTTCTTCGTCCCTTGTTCCCGACGACCCCTCGCTGCTGCTTGCCAACGCCGGCATGAACCAGTTTAAGGAGTACTACCAGGGCAAGAAGACCATGAAGGAAATCGGCGCGATCTCCTGCCAGAAGTGTGTCCGCACCAACGACATCGACTGCATCGGCGAGGACGGCCGTCACCTGTCGTTCTTCGAGATGCTCGGTGACTTCTCCTTTGGCGGCGTCTCCAAGCAGCAGGCTTGCGCTTGGGCATTCGAGCTCATCACCAAGGAGTTCAAGCTGCCGCTCGATCGCCTGTACTTTACCGTCTTTACCGAGGACGACGAGACCCACGACGTGTGGCGTTCTCTGGGCGTTGCCGAGGACCACATCTCCCGCCTGGGCGAGGACGACAACTTCTGGGCCGCCGGCCCCACCGGCCCCTGCGGTCCCTGCTCCGAGATCTACTTTGACATGGGCGAGGAGGTCGGTTGCGGCAGCCCCGACTGCAAGCCCGGCTGCGACTGCGACCGCTTCCTTGAGTTCTGGAACCTCGTGTTTACCCAGTACGACCGCCAGGAGGACGGCTCCATGCCGGAGCTGCCGCACCGCAACCTCGATACGGGCATGGGCCTGGAGCGCATGGCCGCCATCATGCAGCACAAGACCGCCAACTACGACGGCGATTTGATGCAGCACCTCATCAAGCTGGGCGAGGAGATCAGCGGCAAGACCTATGACGCCGACGATTACTCCGGTGCCAGCCGCTCCCTGCGCATCATCGCCGACCACTCCCGTGCCGTCGACTTCATGATCTCTGACGGCATCCTGCCCGGTAACGAGGGTCGCGAGTACGTCCTTCGTCGCCTGCTCCGCCGTGCCGTGTTCCACGGCCGCCTGCTGGGCATCGAGGGCGCCTTCCTGACCAAGTTCATCGACGAAGTCAACGCTCAGATGGGCGAGGCCTATCCCGAGCTGCTCAAGAACGTCGCACTCGTCAAGGGTATCGTCGCCTCTGAGGAGGAGCGCTTCTCCACGACGCTCGACAACGGCCGCGTCTACCTGGACGAGGCCCTGGCAGCGCTTGCCGATGGCGCCGTGCTCCCGGGTGATGTCGCCTTTAAGCTGCACGACACCTTTGGTTTCCCCATCGACCTGACCGTCGAGATTGCCGGCACCGCCGGCCACGACGTCGACATGGACGGCTTTACCGCTTGCATGGAGGACCAGAAGGCCCGTGCTCGCGCCAATGCCAAGGGCGACGCCTGGGGCAGCTTCAACGATGTGTGGGTCGAGCTTTCGGACAAGGTCGCTGCGACCGAGTTCGACGGCTATGACAACGATGTGATCGAAGGCGCCAAGGTTGTCGCCATCGTGCGCAACGGCGAGTCCGTCGAGTCCGCTGCCGCGGGCGATGATGTTGAGGTCGTGCTCGACCGCACCCCGTTCTATGCCGAGATGGGCGGCCAGCAGGGTGACGCCGGCGAGCTTTCCGCCGAGGGCGTTTCGCTGACCGTTTCCGATACCAAGAACCACAACGGCCTGTATGCCCACGTTGCGCACGCCGCCGAGGGCACGCTGACCGTCGGTGCTACCGTGACCGCCGCGCTCGACGCCGAGCGCCGTGGCTTCCTGCGCCGTAACCACACCGCCACCCACCTGCTTGACGCCGCGCTTAAGCACGTCCTGGGCGAGCATGTCTCTCAGGCCGGCTCGCTGGTGACGCCCGAGCACCTGCGCTTTGACTTCACGCACTTTGAGGCCCTGTCCTCCGAGCAGCTCAAGGCTGTTGAGGACCTGGTCAACCAGCAGATCTTTGCATCTAAGCCGGTCGTGACCCGCGTCATGGGCATCGACGAGGCCAAGGCCGCCGGCGCCGTCGCCCTGTTTGGCGAGAAGTATGGCGACGTCGTCCGCGTCGTTTCCGTGGGCGCCGAGGACCAGCCGTTCTCTCGCGAGCTCTGCGGTGGTACGCATGCTGCCAACACTGCCGAGATCGGCCTATTCAAGATTATCTCCGAGTCCTCCACGGGCTCGAACGTCCGCCGTATCGAGGCCGTTACCTCTAAGGGCGCCCTCGACTACATGGCCGACCGCCTGGCACTCGTTGACGCCGCTGCCGCTGCGCTCAAGTGCCGCGTTGACGAGGTTCCCGCTCGTGTGGAGAACCTGCAGGCCGAGCTGCGCGAGACGTCTAACAAGCTCAAGAAGGCGCTGACCGGTGGCTCCTCCGACGCTATCTCCAGCGCCATCGAGGGTGCCGTCGAGCTCGACGGCTATAAGCTCGTCGTCGCTGAGCTCCAGGGCCTTGAGGCCGCCGACCTGCGCAACGTTTGGGATACCGTGCACCAGAAGGTCGCCGGCCCCGTTGCCTGTGTTGTTGCCAGCGTGACCGAGAAGGGCACCCCGGCCCTGCTCGCCGCCGGCTCCGATGACGCCGTGAAGGCCGGTTTCCACGCCGGCAACGTGATCAAGCAGATCGCGGGTCTGGTCGATGGTCGCGGTGGCGGCCGTCCCAACATGGCCCAGGCCGGTGGCAAGAACGCTGCCGGTATCGCCGATGCCCTCGCGGCCGCCAAGACCGCGCTCGGCGCCTAAGTAGTCGCTGTGGTCGCGCTCGCGCTGGACATAGGAGAGACCAGGATTGGCATCGCCGTCTCGAGCCGTGATGGCAAGATGGCGATGCCCGTCAAGGTGCTCCCGGCCGCCGAGGTCACTTGTATGGCCAAGACGTTCCGTTACCTGGTCGAGGACTATGAGCCCGACATCTTGGTAAGCGGGTGTCCCTTGACCATGGCCGGCGAGCCTGGCCCCCAGGCCGAGCGCGTTGCCGCCGTAGCGCAAAAGATCGCCGACGAGCTCGATCTTCCGCTGGAGTTTGAGGACGAGCGCCTGTCCTCGCAAGAGGCCAAGCGTATCCTGCGCGAGCAGGGACTCAACGAAAAGCAGATGAGGGGCAAGATCGACATGATCGCCGCCAGCCTGTTCTTGCAGACGTGGCTCGATCGCAAAAACGAGGAGGTTTCGCATGTCTAGCGCTTTCGATCCGCGCCAGCCGAATCGTACACGACAGCCTGCGCCACGCCCTGTATCGTCCGGTCAGCGTCCGACGCAACCGACTCAGCGCGCGGCCCAACCCGCCGCACGTTCGGCGCAGCCCTCTTCTCGCCCCACTCAGCCCACTCAGCGTCCAAGCCAGCAGCCTGTTCGTCGTCCTGCTCAGCAGTCTGCTGCCCATACAGCCCAGCCCGCGGGCGGTTCCCGCTTTAAGCAGCAGGCTCCTGCCCAGCGCACGCAGGGACAGGCGCCGCAATCACGCTCCCACGCACATCATGCTCATGGCTCGCACGGCGTTGCTCCGGCCACGCGCTCGAGCTATAACACGCGCGCTCGCCGTGGTGCCCAAAAGAAAAGCTCCCCGGTGCCTATGATTATCGGTGGCGTCGTCGCCGTGCTTGCGCTTGTCGCGATCGTTTTCTTTGTCGTGCCAGCTGTCAAGGGCTTTTTTGCCGGTGAGGATGCGAAAGTCACTGCTGGCCAGCAGGTTACTATCACTATTCCCGATGGTGCCTCGGGTGACAGCATCGCTTCGATTCTCTCCGAGAACCATATCGTCGAAAATCCCAAGGATTATTACGCGGCGGTTAAAAAGCTCAACGCCGACATGTCGCTCAAGCCCGGCACCTACTCGTTCACGACGCTCATGGACGCGACCAAGGTCGTTCAGCAGCTCATGGAGGGCCCCAATGCGGGCTCCGATGCACTGACTATCCCAGAGGGCCTGACGGTTGACCAGGTCGCCGATCGCGTGGCCAAGGCATACGACAGTATCTCCAAGGAAGACTTCCTCAATCAGGCAAAGGCCTCCAACTATGTGAAGGACTATAGCTTCCTTGAGGGCGTTGCAAACGATTCGCTCGAGGGCTTCCTATTCCCCAAGACCTATTCGTTGGGTAAGGACCCGTCTGCCGATGATGTGATTCGCGCCATGCTCGATCAATTTAACACCGAGTACAAGTCGCTCGATTTTGCCGGTTGCGAGGCCAAGATCAAGGATCGCTATGGCGTGGAGATGTCCGATTACGACATCGTTAACCTTGCCTCGATCGTCGAGCGCGAGGGCCTTAACGCCGATCAGCGCGCGCATGTGGCATCTGTTTTCTATAACCGTCTTGCCGGCAAGCTCGACGGTCTGCGCTACCTCAATAGCGATGCGACCATGATGTATGTCACCGGCGGCGAGGTTACCGCCGACGACCTGCAGAGCGATAGCCCGTACAATACCTATAAGCATGAGGGGCTGCCGCCCACGCCCATCTGCTCTCCGTCGCTCGAGGCGCTCAAGGCAACCCTTGAGCCCACTGACTCCGATGACCTGTATTTCTACATTACGCAGGACGAGGAGTATTTCTCGCAGACCTACGAAGAGCACCAACAGTCTTGGAATTAAACATGAGGATTTTTAGCCCCAAACGATATGTTGCCTCGGTCGACCGCATCGACCTCGATACCCTGTGGGCCGACGGCAAGCGCGCCATTTTGCTCGACCGCGATAACACCCTGGTGCCGCGTGATACCGAGCAGGTTCCCGCTGCCGTCTCGGCTTGGCTCGACGCCGCTCGCTCCAAGGGCTTTAAGCTGTGCATGGTGTCCAACAACTGGCATCGCGACCAGGTCATGGCATCGGCGCGTGAGCTGGGGCTCGAGGCCATCAGCCATGCCATGAAGCCTGCACCGTTTGCTCTCAAGGCCGGTCTTAAACGCTTGGGCGCCACGGCCGATGAGGCTGTGCTGATCGGTGATCAGCTGTACACGGACGTGTGGAGCGGTAACTTTGCCGGCGTCGACACAATCTTGGTAAAGCCGCAGGCAACTCAGGACCTTTGGTATACGCAGATTTTCCGCATCTTTGAGCGCCGGGCCCTGCGCGACCTTCCCTGCGAGGAATAGGTTTCGTCATGTCCCAGCACACCAAGCACGGCTGCGACCATATCTTCTTTATCGGGTTTTTGGGTGCGGGCAAATCGACGCTCGCGCGCAACGTGGGCACCATGTTCAAGCGTCGGTTTATCGATACCGACCGCCTGGTCGTGCGTCGTTGCGGCAAATCGGTAACCGAGATTTTTGAGACCGAGGGCGAGGAGCGTTTTCGCGAGCTCGAGACTTCGGCACTCCGTTCGCTCCAAAGCGAGCGCAGCCTGCTGGTTTCGTGCGGTGGCGGCATTGTCGAGACGCCGGTCAATATCGAGCTCATGCACCAGATGGGTACCTGCGTGTACCTCGAGGGCGATTTTGAGGATTCGATGCGCCAGATCCGCCGCTCCGACACGCGTCCCGATTTCCGCTCGCCCGAGCACGCGGCGCTGCTCTTTGAGCATCGCCGTCCGTTGTATCGTCAAGCTGCCGATCTTACCCTTGATATTCGCAACAAGTCCTTCGAGGACGTTTCCTACCTTTGTGCCGAGATGCTTTTGGAGCGTGGACTGCTATGATTCGCCGTCAACTTATCAATTTCCAAAACCGCAGTGTCGATGTCCGCGTCGGATTGGGCGCGTTCGAGGAGCTGTCGCGCATGTTTGCCTCGGCTGTGGGCAAACCCAAGCGGGCGATGGTGGTTTGGAACAGCGCCACATCCGAGCGTTTTGGCGAGGTTGTCGAGCATGCGCTGGTCGACGCCGGTTTTGCCGTGTCGCCGCTTGTCCTCGAGGTTTCGCCTGCCGGTGCTACGCTGGCCGATGCCGATACCGTTTTTGGCGCCCTGTCGGCTAACGGCATTACCTGCGATGATCTCATTGTCGCTGTCGGTGACACGGCGACCTGCTCGGTCGTTTGCTGGTGTGCCAATCAGTGGTGCGGTCGCACCGAGTGCGCCTTGCTGCCGACGACGTTCGACGCCATGCTCACGGTCGCGACGACCATGAAGCCACTCGTCGCCTCGTCGGCGAATGCGCTTCCCGCTATCGCGTTCCGTCCCGAGCCGGGCTTGGTTGTGTGTGACCTCGAACTTGTTCGCGAAGCGGACCCCGAGGACCTCAAGCTCGGTTATGCGGTACTTGTTGGCACCATGCTTTCGAGCAGCAAGTCCCGTTGGAATCAGTTTACCGAGACCGTCCCCGAGATTCTCGCTGGCGAGGAAGTCGCGCTCGTCAATGCCGTTCAGTGGTCTCAGACTGCCCGCAAGGACGTACTGATGGCCACGAACCCGAGCGCCCGCCATGCGCTCGATTTTGGCAAGACGGGGGAGCGTACCCTGCGCGCCTGCTTGGGCGATGCCGCTTCGCAGGTCCCTGCCTACCAGCTGTTGTCCGAAGGTATGCGCTTTGAGGCGCGCCTAGCACATGATGCCTGCGACTTCGATATCGACTACGTGTTTGAGGTTGATGACTGCCTGGAGGACTTTGGTATCGAGGAGCTTGCCTTCGATCTGGAGCCTGCCGCATATATCGAGGAGTTCCGCAAGCAGCAGTTCGCCCGCTCGAACCGCAGCATGTTGCCGCTGCCCGCGGCACTTGGCGCCATTCGTCTAACGAGCGTTGAGGACGAGGTTCTTGAGCGCCATGCTCACGCCTACTTGGCTTCTCGCAAAGAACTTCTCTAAGTTTTATTGACATCCATCGTCTTTCGTATCATGTTGAGGTGCGGGTTTTCAATCGGTTGCGGATCGCGTGCGAATCCGTCTTTCGATCGGGACCCGTCCCGCTTTTATGAGGACAACAAGAAAGGAATCTGCATGTCTGAGTTTGCTGCCGGTCCTGCCGGTCGTATCGAGCGCGTCCGTGCCCTGATGGCTGAGCGCGGCTACGACGCCATCGTCGTGCGCGACGAGGCCAATCTCCGTTGGCTCACGGGCGTGAAGGGCGTCTTCGATTACACCTTCGAGTTCCCTCACGCCGCGTTTATTACGGCCGATCAGTGCCTGTTCCACACTGACTCGCGCTATCTCAACAGTTTTGAGGAGAACACGCCCGCCGGCAGCCCCTGGGTCTACGACATGGACGAGGGCACCATCCCCGGCTGGGTCGCCGGCAAGATTGCGGCCAACAAATGCCGCGTCTGCGCCGTCGAGGATGACATGCAGATTAACTTCTACCAGGGTATTCAGCGTGGTCTGGAGGACCACTCCGTTGCCTGCATGCTGCCGCTGATGCATGACGACATCCGCAAGATGCGTGCCATCAAGGATGCAGAGGAGATCGAGCTCATGCGCCACGCGCAGTCGATCACCGATGCCGCCTTCCAGCACATGCTCGGCTTTATTAAGCCCGGTATGACTGAGAAGCAGGTCCGCAACGAGCTTGAGAACTTTATGTTCGCCAACGGTGCCGACAGCCTGGCCTTTGGCTCCATCGTCGCGAGCGGTCCCAACACCGCTAACCCGCATGCCGTCCCGAGCGACCGTGTGATTGAGAAGGGCGACTTTGTCCTGATGGACTACGGTGCGGGCTACTGCGACTACCGTTCCGACATGACGCGTACCGTCGTGATGGGCGAGCCCACCCAGGAGCAGCTCGACCTGTACGCGCTCGTGCGCCGTACGCACGAGGAGTGCGTCGCCGCCATCCATCCTGGCGTCGAGGGCAACGACATTTTTAAGCTTTCCAAGAAGATCATCGGCGATGCCGGCTATGGCGATTACTACAACCATGGTCTGGGCCACGGCGTGGGCATCGACATCCATGAGCTGCCCAACTTCAACCGCAGCAAGAACATCATCGAGGTCGGCTCGGTTATCACCATGGAGCCTGGCGTCTACCTGCCCGGCGTGGGCGGCGTTCGCCTGGAGGACTACGGCGTCGTCACCGAGAACGGGTATGAGCCCTTCACCAAGACCCCGCACGACCTGCACGTCATCGATTGCTAATCTACTCCGATAGATTTTAGGGCTTGCCCCAATAATCAACTTTGGAGGCGGGGCGTCCGAAATGATTCGGGCGCCCCGCGTTCTCTTTTTATGCGCTCGCTGCAGCCGCCGTCTGCAAGTGTATAATTTCGCTCGTATGTAATTTGGACGCTTGTGCGTCTCGCCAATAACAAGAAAGGTCGCTATGCCTACTATCTCTACCGCCGACTTCAAGAACGGCCTCGGTCTCCGCATTAAGGACAAGGTCTACACCATCGTCGAGTTCCAGCACGTCAAGCCGGGCAAGGGCGGCGCTTTCGTGCGCTACAAGACCCGCGACATCAAGAGCGGCCGCGTCGTCGAGAACACCTGCAACGCCGGCACCAAGTTCGAGAGCGTCATGCTCACCACCCGTGAGTTCCAGTACCTCTACAACGACGGCGCTGACTACATCTTCATGGACAACGAGTCTTACGAGCAGGTTCCCGTTCCCGAGGACATGGTGGGCGAGAACGCCAAGTGGCTGCGCGAGAACGACACCTGCCAGCTACTCTTCGCCGACGACGAGCTCATGGGCGTGACCCCGCCGATGTTCATCGAGACCACCATCGTTCAGACCGACCCGGGCTTCAAGGGCGACACCGTCCAGGGTTCCACCAAGCCGGCCACCATCGACACCGGCGCCGTCATCCAGGTCCCCATGTACCTCAACGAGGGCGAGGTCATCAAGGTTGACACCCGCGACGGCAAGTTCGTCTCCCGCGTCTAGCAACCAACTCTTCTAGGAGGACTCATGCCCCAGGAAATCAAGATTGACGGCATCGGCATTTCGCCTGATGTTCTGACCGCCATCGTCTCGCGCGCCGTCACGGATGTCGAGGGCATCGCCTCCGTGGGCGTCAAGGACCTTGCCACCAACCTTGTCTCCATGATGCTTTCGTCCAAGGCCCCGGCATCCGAGCCGGCGGTCGAGGCCGAGGTCATCGGCGACAAGCTCGCGCTCACCGTGCGCGTCGTGGTGTTCTTTGGCTATCCGTTCAAGAAACTCGCCGAGGCCGTTCGCGCCGCCGTGGTTGCCGCTATCGACGCCCAGGTTGGCGTCGAGGTCGAGCGTGTTGACGTTTGCATCGATGGCCTCGTTTTCCCCAAGGAGTAACCTTTGAGCCTTAAGGTTTATCGCGGGCGTACGCTTGCCCGCAGTCAGGCGCTGCAGCTGCTGTTCCAGGCCGAGGCCACGGACAGCCCGCTCGAGCGCGTCCTCGAGGGCGATTTCCTGATCTCGAAGGGTCCCCTCGACCCCTATGCGCTGGAACTGTGCCGCGGTGCCTACGAGCACATCGACCGCATCGACTGCGCCTTGCGCTCCGTCGCCAAGAACTGGGATCTTATGCGCATGCCCGGTGCCGACCGCAATCTGCTGCGCATCGCCGTTTATGAGATGCGCTTCCTCACCGACGAGGAGGTCTCGGACGCCATCGTGATTAATGAGGCCGTCGAGCTTGCCAAGGCCTATGGCACCGATCAGTCCGCGTCGTTTGTCAATGGTGTGCTGGGCAAGATTGCTCGTAGCGAGGAGCTGCCGGGCGAGGACCTGTATCAGGAGCTGCTGGCCGAGGACCGTGCCCGCGAGGAGGCCCAGGCCGCCGAGGCTGCCGAGGCTGCCGCAAAGGTTGCCGCCGCTCAGGCTGCGGCCGGCGTTCTCGACGAGGATGCTGAGGTCGCCGAGGCCGAGACCGGTACCGTCGAGGAGTAGCCATGCCAGAGGGTTCCGTCCGTAACTTCGACGAGATCTCGGACCGCTTGGACCAGATCATCGCGACCGTTCGTTCTAAGGATACCTCCCTGGAACGTTCGCTCGATCTGTTTGATGAGGCGATCGAACTGGGCTCCCGTGCGGTCGATATGGTCGACAAGTTTGAGCTGACGCCTCGTGAGGCCGATAAGCTCGAGCAGGAATACGATGAGGATGCGGCAAATGAATCCAAGGATAGCCAGGCCGCGTCCCCGGATACGAATGGTTGATGGCATTCATGAAACGTGTGCGTCTCGATGACGAACTGATTTCACAGGGCATCTGCGCCGATCGCGCGGATGCCCTTCGCACTCTTATGGCCGGCTTGGTCTCGAGTGGCGGCGAGCGTTTGACCTCGCCGGGCCTTAAGGTGACGCCCGGCCTGCCCCTACACGTGAAGGGCCGTATTCCCTACGTGGGGCGCGGCGGGCTTAAGCTCGAGGGCGCGCTCGATGCGTTTGGGATTGATCCGACGGACCTTGCTTGCCTCGATGTGGGATGCTCCACGGGCGGCTTTACCGATTGCCTGCTCAAGCGCGGCGCTGCGACTGTCGTCTCGGTCGACGTGGGTCGCGCCCAGTTTGATTGGTCGTTGCGTCAAGACGATCGCGTGACGCTCCACGAGCGCACCAACGTGACACAGCTGCCCGAGCTCGGTTACGGCGGCGCTATCGACCTGGCCGTGTGCGATGTGTCGTTTACGAGTATCGCGAATATCATCGACGCCGTGCTGGCGTGCCTCAAGCCTTCGGGTTCGTTTTGCACGCTTGTAAAGCCCCAGTTTGAGGCGCCGGCTTCGCTGGTGGGCGAGGGCGGTATCGTGACCGACCCCGCCGTCCGCCGCGATACGCTCGTGGCGGCGATTGAACTCTTTGCCGCCAAGGGCCTGTTCCCGCTCGACGTGTGCGTGTCGCCCATCCATGGCGCCAAGGGCAACGTTGAGTTTTTCCTGTACGGCACGAGGTTTGCCACCGGTGACCGCACCGACGACGAGCTGCAATCCCAGGTATCGGTTTTGAGCGAGAAAGCTGCAACGCTATGAAGGTCTTTCTGGTTCCCAATTACTACAAACAAGAGGCGGTCGAGAGCGGCCTGATGCTCGAGCTTTGGCTTTCGCGCCAGGGCTACGAGGTCGCATGGGCTGCCGATCAGCGCTCCAAGATCCAGAGTACGCCCGATGTTGACGATGCCGACCTGGTCATTACGCTCGGCGGCGACGGTACGCTGCTGCGCGCCGCCCGCATTCTTAACTACCGCGAGATTCCCATTTTGGGTCTTTCCTATGGTCATTTGGGTTTTTTGACGGCCGCGAGCCCCGAGGAGCGCGACATTTTGCAGGTCGTGAGTGATGCCCTGTCCGGCGAGCTCCATGTGAGTCGCCGCGCCACCATCGCCGCCGATATCGTCTCGGTACGCGAAGACGGTACGAAGGATGTCGTGCGCACGTTTGCCCTCAACGATATGGCGCTTACGCGCGGACCCCTGTCCGATATGGTCGAGTTCGATATCACGGTGTCCGGCCATCATATCGACCGCCTGCGTGGCGACGGCGTGGTTGTATCGACGGCGACTGGCTCCACCGGCTATGCGCTTTCCGCCGGCGGACCCATCGTCAGCCCCGATTACACGGGCATGGTCTGCGTGCCCATCGCCCCGCATACCATTCAAGCTCGCGCCTTTTTGACCTCGCCGAGCGATGTCGTCGAGATCTTTATGTCCAATGACCGCCCGAGCGTGCCGGCGATCGCCATCGATGGACAGTTTATTACCTGCGATGGCACGGTCGAGAGCGTGGCCGTGCGTCGCGGTCCCGGCGATGTGCTGCTGCTGGATTACGGCCCCGAGAGCTTCTACAACTCGGTGAGCCGCGTGTTCTACGGAGTGCGTCATGATCGATGAGCTGCAGGTTTCCAACATTGCACTCATTCGCGAGGCGACGTTGGTGCCAAGCGCGGGTCTAACGGTTCTGACTGGAGAAACCGGCGCCGGTAAGACCGCGTTGCTCTCGGCGCTCAAGCTCATTTTGGGCGAGCGCGCGGATTCGTCGACAGTGCGCGAGGGCGAGACGCTTGCCAGCGTCGAGGCGCGTCTGTTTGACGGACCGCACGACACGGAGGGCTTCACCGTGCAGCGCAGCCTTTCTGCCGAGGGCCGCAGCCGCGTAAAAATTGACGGCCGCATCGCCAGCGTGCGTGAGCTTTCGGAGCGCGTTGGCGTGATGATGGATCTGTGCGGCCAGCACGAGCACCAGCGTCTGCTCGACCCGGCGCACCATGTTGCCATGGTCGATGCCTGGGCAGGGCGCCCTGCACTCGAGGCGCTCGGGCACTACCGTGCTTGCTTTAAAGCCTCGCGCGCGGCTGCTAAGGAGGTCCGTCGCGTCGAGGAGGCCTCGCGTGCGCAGGGGAGTCGCGTCGAGGAGGCGCGCTTTGCCCTGGAACGTATCGCCGAGGTCGACCCCAAACCGGGTGAGTATGAGGAGCTCGAGGAACTGCTGCCTCGATCCGAGCATGCCGAGGTGCTGGTGGCCACGGCCAACGATGCCCATGCGTCGCTTGCGGCCGAAGGGGGAGCGCTCGATGCCGTGAACAGTGCCGTGGCGGAGCTTTCCCGCATGGCTGCCGTCGATCGCAAGCTGGGCGACATTGCCGATGCGCTTTCGGATGCCTGCATCTCGCTCGAGGATTGCGCCAACGAGTTGCGCGCCTATCGCGATGGAGTCGCCTTTGATCCGCGCGAGCTGGCTCGTATGCGCGAGCGCTATTCTGATCTTAAGGGCCTGCTGCGTCAGTGGGGGCCCACCATGGACGATGTCTTTGCCATGCGCGATCGTTCCCAAGAGCTGCTGTCGCTGGTAGACGATGGTGATGAGCAGGTCAAGAAGTCTCGCGAAGTGCTTGGCGCGGCGGAGCGTGAACTGTTCGCCGCCGCCAAGGCGCTTAAGCGTGCGCGGAATATGGCAGCTCCTCGTTTTTGTCATGAGGTTGGCCGTCAGATGGCGCGCCTGGAGATGGGCGGCGCCGAGCTCGTTTGGGAGTCGCGCGATCTTCCGCGTGCCGAGTGGACACCGGCGGGCCCTTCGAGCTACGAGCTTTTGTATCGCAGTGGTGCCGGATTGACGCCACGCCCCCTGCGCCGCATTGCGTCGGGCGGCGAGCTGAGCCGCGTTATGCTGGCGAGCAAGGTTGTCCTCGGTAACGCGGACGGCGTGGATACACTGGTATTCGACGAGGTCGATGCCGGTGTCGGAGGCTCTACTGCACGTGCCCTCGCGAGCGTGTTGGCAGATCTCGCCGCTACGCATCAGGTGATTGTCGTAACCCATCTGGCACAGGTCGCCGTCATGGCCGACAAGCACTACGTGGTGAGTAAAGAACCCGGAGACGTACCCCAGACGCATCTGGATGAGGTGGCTGGGGATGCCCGCACCGCAGAGATCGCCCGTATGCTGAGCGGCGATCAATCGGCGGCAAGCCTGGCACACGCCAGGCAGATGTTGGAAGAAGCGCGTGCTTAGGCCGAGCCGTCGGTGCTGGTGGCAAAATATCAGTAATTGTTGCCCCGTCACTTGCTTGTCTGGCCCGACCGTCAAAAACTATGCCGGTTTACTACGATGAATCGGCGTAGCTCGAGCACAGCTAAAATTGTAAAAAGAAAACCGCAGGTAGAACGCCTGCGGTTTTCTTTTAAAATGGGATGTGGTCGCATATTCCGATTTCATCGTAGTAAACCGGCATAGTTTTGTGGGAACGGTACATAACGTCCCCTGCTAAAACCTATTCCACGACCTTATCCGGCTGGATGAGCTCCTCGTAGTAGCTGATATGCTCGCGGGCGTCTTCAATCTCGGGCAGCAGGAAGTTGTAGATAACCTCGATGATCATCGTGGCGCTCATCTTGGAGAACGCAAAGTCGCCCGTGGTGAGCAGCGCCTCGTGGTTCACGGTATTAAAGGTGTAATCGGCCAAGCGAGCAAGCGGTGACTTGCTGTCGCTGCTGATGACGACTACGGTGGCACCACAGCCGCGAGCCGCTTTTGCCATGCGATTAAGCCGGCGCGACTTGCCGGAGTTCGAGATCAGCACGATGACGTCGCCGGGGCGCAGCGTAAGCGCAAACCCAATCGAGGTCTCGCTGATGGTGCTTGCCATGCAGCGAAGGCCCAGCTGCGAAAACTTAAACGTCGCGTCGAGTGCGACGGCGTTGGTGTTGCCTACGGCTGCAAACTCGATAGCCCCTGCGTTCTTAAACGCGTGCACGACGGCTGTCAGCGTGTCGTGATCAATGCCATCGATAGTCGCATTAAGCTCGCTGACCTTGGCAGCGAGAATATTCTTGAGGCTTTGCTCCATATTGTCGAGCGAGACCTCGTCGGTGAGGCCTTCATTGCGCTGGCTCTCCAGATCGCGCGCCAGCGAAAACTGAAAACTGCGAAAACTGCCAAAACCCAGTTTGCGGCAGAAGCGCGAGACGGTTGCCTCGGAGGTTGCGGCAGCGCGCGAAAGCTGGGCGGCTGTCAGACGCGGTGCCTCGGACTGGTGCTCTAGGATATAGTCGACAATGCGCTGCTCGGACTCGCTGTACCCCCTGTGCATACTAATAAGGGAGAGTGCGCTCTTGCTGCTATCGGACATGGGATGGCTCCTGGCTGGCATAAAAATCGGACTTGTTTTGTAATTTCGTAGTATAGGGGCATTTTCAGTTACAAGATACACCTTGCCGTTTCAATAGTTGATGGTAAACTTTCATCGACCGTTTACGGTTATGAAAGAACCTTTCACCGGAGTAATGAGCCTTATTGCTTCTCATAAAAGCGGTGGCTTGGTATCTTTCAGGTGTGGAAAAACGCGCATGGAAGCGCGTGTAGGGGAGCGCCTGCGGGCGCAGTACTCAAGAAGGAGGGACACATGGCTAAGTTTGACATCATCGCCGCCACCGGTTGCCCGACCGGCATCGCGCACACCTTCATGGCGAAGGAGGCGCTGGAGAAGGCAGCTGCCGAGCGCGGTCTGACCATTAAGGTCGAGACCCATGGCCAGGTCGGTGTCGAGAACGAGCTTACCAAGAGTGAGATCGCTGGTGCCAAGGCCGTCGTCGTCGCAGCCGATAAGGATGTCCAGGCAGAGCGTTTCGCCGGTAAGCCCATGGTTTCCGTTGGCGTTTCCAAGGCTCTGTCCGTCGAGGCTGCTGGCAAGCTGATCGATCGCGCCCTCGCCGCCAAGGGCGACGACACGGTTGCGGCTGCTGCCGATGTTGAGGATGAGGTTGAGGAGAAGGAGTCCATCGGCCACATCATCTATAAGCACCTCATGAACGGCGTCAGCCACATGCTGGTCTTCGTCGTTGCCGGTGGCGTCCTGACCGCCGTTTCGTTCCTGTGGGGCATCACGTCCTTCGATTCGACGGCTGCCGACTACAACAGCTTCGCCGCGATGCTCAAGATCATCGGCGGCATTGCCATGAACCTGATGGTTCCCGTGCTTTCCGCCTATATCGCCGAGTCCATCGGCAAGCGTCCGGCGCTCGTTCCCGGCTTTGTTGCCGGTATGATCGCCATCCAGGGCCTGCCCGTTAACGCCGATACACACATGATCGATGCTGGCGGCACGGGCGTGGGCTTCGGCTTCCTCGGCGGCATCGTCGGCGGCTTCCTCGCTGGTTATGTCATCTTGCTGCTCGAGAAGGTTTTTGCCAAGCTGCCCAAGAACCTGGACGGCCTCAAGGCCATCTTCCTGTACCCGCTGTTCTCGACTGCTATCGTCGGTCTGGTCATGCTCGGCATCTCCGGCCCCATGGCTGCCATCAACACCGCCATGATGGACTTCCTCAAGGGTCTGTCTGCCTCTGGCGCTGTTGTCCTGGGTCTTGCTATCGGCTGCATGTGCGCCTTTGACATGGGCGGCCCGGTCAACAAGGCTGCTTACGTCACCGGTACAGCCATGCTCACCGAGGCCCTGGCTGCTGGTGTCGGCACCGACACCTATAACTTCGGCACCAACTTCATGGCTGCCGTCTCTGCCGCCTGTATCGTTCCGCCGCTGATCACCACCTTTGCCGTCATCGTCGGCAAGAAGTACTTCAGCCAGGAGGATCATGACGCCGGTGTCGTCAACCTTATCCTTGGCTGCACCCACATCACCGAGGGCGCCATTCCGTTCATGACCAAGAACATCTGGCCCGTCATGCCCATCATGATGCTCGGTTCCTCCATCGCCTCGATCCTGACCATTATGTTCAACGTCCACGATCCGGCGCCCCACGGTGGCTTCCTGGTCCTGCCTGTTGTCGAGAACGGTCCGCTTTGGGTCCTCGCGATCCTCATCGGCGCCGTGGTCGGTGGCATCCTGTTCGTCGCTTTCAAGAAGTATGACTTCGAGAAGAACCAGAAGGCCGCTCCCGCCAAGCCGGTCGAGGCTCCCAAGGCCGCTGCCGTCGAGGCCTCCAAGGCCGAGGCTGCCGGCTTCGTGAAGGTCGAGAATGTCTTTGTCGCCGAGGACTTCGCTTCTCGTGACGAGGCTCTGAGCTTCGTTTCCAACCAGGCCGTCAAGGCCGGTATCGCAAACGACGCCGACGCCGTGATGAACGCCTTCCTGGCTCGCGAGGCCGAGGGCACCACGGGCATGATGGAGGGCTTCGCTATCCCGCATGCCAAGTCCGATGCCATTACCGAGGCTGCTGTCATCGTCGTCAAGGACGACTCTGGCGTGACCGGTTGGGATACCATGGACGGCGCTCCCGTCAACGTGGCTATTGCCCTGCTCATCCCCGGTGCCCAGGCCGGCACCACGCACCTCAAGATCCTGTCCAAGGTCGCTGAGGCGCTCATGGACGAGGACTTCCGTGCCACCGTCAAGGGTTCCTCCGACGCCGCCGAGATCGCCAAGACGATCAACGCCCGTCTGGTCTAAACCCGCAGTACGCGTAAAACATCGCTCCCTGCATACAAGGCGGAGACCCCCTCTAGGGCCTCCGCCTATTTCTACCTCTCCCACAAGTTGCGGTGAAATAGGGACTGTTTAAACGATTCAACTCCAAATGCAGTCCCTATTTCACCGCAACTTAGAAGAAAGGGATAGCGCGGCCTGTCTATCGGGTCGTCCGTGCGGATTAATATTCAGCCAGAATTCCGTTCTCACGATATTACTCTGGACCGACCAAGTTTCCGCAGCTTGCCTGCCGGGCGGGGCGGTTAAGTTTGTCGCGAGTTCCGCACGCAAAGGAAAGCACTTAATGTGCTTTCCGTCTTGCGCAGGACTGTAGAGCAGCAAACTTAACCGCCCCGCCCGGCGGGCGAGCGTGCAGGAACGACATCTGTCCAACAATTCGTCCGAAACATAATGAAAAACAGTTTGATGTGAGTTAATATAAACAACGTCGTTTATCTGACTCCTGCCGCATGCATGACAGGGGTTAAACACAAAAAAGGAGTCAATTATGGTTTCTGAGAAGGCTACCCTCGTCAATCCGCAGGGTCTTCACATGCGTCCGGCCGGCCTCTTCGCCTCCACCATGGGCAAGTACGCCTGCGACGTGACGGTCGTCACCCCCGAGAAGGAGGTCAACGGCAAGTCCCCGATGGCCCTCATGGCTGCTGGTATCCCTTGCGGTACCGAGGTCGAGGTCAAGTGCGACGGCGCCGACGAGGCCGAGGCTCTGGCTGCTGCCATCGAGCTCATCAAGAGCGGTCTTGGCGAGTAGAACTCAAACGGGTCGCATGTTGAACAACTAAGTTCATATTTGGGGGCGCAGTGACCTGTTTTAAGGAAGCTGCGCTCTTTTGTCATGGATATGGCAAAACGCTTTATCACATGACACGGAGAGAGGAATGGGAATGTATCAGGGAGTCAACGCTTCCGAGGGCATCGGTATCGGCACCGTCATGGTCGCCGTCGATCCCGACTTGACGTTTGAGCCGCACGAGGTTGCTGATTCGGCAGCAGAGAAGGAGCGCTATCAGTCCGCTCTTTCGGTCTTCTGCGAGAAGACCCAGGCTCAGGCCGATCACATGAAGGAGACGGTGGGCGAGGCCGAGGCCGAGATCATGAGCGGACACATTGTCCTGGCTCAGGACCCGGGCATGACGGACGCCATCAACGCCGCCATTGACGGCGGCACCTGCGCCGAGCAGGCGCTCATGGACACCTCGACCATGTTCGAGAACATGTTCCTGTCCATGGACGACGAGATGTTCCGTCTGCGCGCGGCCGACATCGCCGACATCCGCACCGGTATTCTGGCCGAGCTGCTGGGCAAGGAGGTCGTCGACCTCTCCGTCCTGCCCGAGAACACCGTCGTTGTCGTGCACGACCTTACGCCGTCCATGACCGCCACGATCGATAAGGCCCACGTTGCCGGCATCGTCACCGAGACCGGTGGCCGCACTTCGCACTCCGCGATCATCGCGCGCGCCCTCGAGATTCCGGCCGTCCTTTCGGTCTCTAACAGCTGCACCGCGCTTCGCAACGGTATGACCGTCGTCGTCGACGGTGGCAAGGGTGTTGTCGAGGCCGATCCCGACGAGGAGACGCTCGCTGCCTACACCGCCAAGGCCGAGGCCTTTGCTGCCGAGAAGGCAGCCCTCGAGGCCTTCCGCGGCAAGCCGTCCGTGACTGCCGATGGCATCAAGAAGATCATCGCCTGCAACATCGGTAACCCCGATGACGTGCCCAACGCGCTCGATCACGATGCCGAGGCTATCGGTCTGTTCCGCTCCGAGTTCCTGTTCATGGACTCTGCCGAGCTTCCTTCCGAGGAGGAGCAGTTCAACGCCTATCGCAAGGTCGCCAGCGCGCTCAAGGGCGCTCCGGTCATCATCCGCACGCTCGATGTGGGTGGCGACAAGGAGATTCCGTACCTGCACATGGTCAAGGAAGACAACCCCTTCATGGGCTTCCGCGCCGTGCGTTACTGCTTGGCCAATCCCGACCAGTACAAGGTCCAGCTCCGTGCTCTGCTGCGCGCCAGCGCCTTCGGTGACGTCAAGATCATGATCCCGCTCGTCACCTGCGTCGAGGAGGTCGTGGCTGTCAAGGAGCTCGTCGAGCAGTGCAAGGCCGAGCTGACCGAAGAGGGTCGCAAGTTCAACGAGAACATCGAGGTCGGCATCATGGTTGAGACGCCTGCCGCTTCGTTGCTCGCTGACCGCCTGGCCGAGGTCGCCGACTTCTTCTCCATCGGCACCAACGACCTGATCGGCTACACCATGTGCGCCGACCGTGGCAACGACACCATCTCCAACCTGTACCAGGTGTACTATCCCGCCGTGCTCCGCTCGCTCAAGAACATCATCGAGAGCGGCGTGAAGGCCGGCATCATGGTCGGTATGTGCGGCGAGGCCGCTGCCGATCCGCTGCTTGAGCCGCTGCTGATCAGCTGGGGCCTGGAGGAGTTCTCGATGAGCGCTCCGTCGATCCTGCGCGCCCGCAAGACCATCGGCCAGTGGACCAAGGCCGAGTGCGACGAGCTCGCCGAGAAGGCGCTCGCCTGCAACACTGCCGCCGAGGTCAAGGCGCTGCTCGAGTCCGCAGCTCGTTAATTTGGTATCAGAGGTAACCGCGTGGTTGGAATGGGCCGGCCACGCGGCCCTCACATATACAGGGGGTACTGTAAATGTTCTACACGCTAACCGCTAATCCGGCTGTCGACATGACGGTTTCGAGCTCTCCGCTCGAGCCCGACGAGAACGTCCGCACCGGCTCGGCCAGCTACACGGCCAACGGCAAGGGCCTTGATGTGTCCTTTGCCTTTAAGAAGATGGGCGTCGACACCGTCGCGCTCGGCTTCTTCGCCGGCTTCACGGGCAAGTTCATCGTCGAGGAGGTCATGAATCTGGGTTGCCTGTGCCGCCCGGTCTGGACCGACGGTATCACGCGCATTAACACCTACGTCAACGATGGCCAGCACGAGTACGGCATCCTCAACCCCGGCGCTCCTATTACGCCGCAGCACCAGGAGGAGCTCTACAACATCCTGGACACCGCGGGCGATCTTGAGTGCCTGATCGTCTCTGGTTCCGTGCCTCCCAAAGCTACGCCCGACTTCCTGGCTCAGGTCATGGAGCACGCTCAGGCTCGTGGCGCCGACGTCGTCCTGGACCTGTCCTCTGACAAGCTCAAGGAGCTCGCTCACAAGAAGCCGCTGCTCATCAAGCCGAACCATCACGAGATGAAGGCCATCTTCGGCGTGCCGGTCGACACCGACGACGAGGTCCGCGTTGCCATGAAGCTCGCCCACGACGCCGGCGTCCAGAACGTGCTGCTCACCCGTGGTAGCCGCGGCGACGCCTACTTCTCCAACGGCGAGGACATCTGGTATGCCAAGCGTGAGTTCAACATCAAGCTGGTCTCTTCCGTCTGCGCCGGCGACTGCACCCTTGCTGCGTTCCTGCACAAGTGGTACAGGGATCGCGACAACGTCGAGGAGGCCATGAAGCTCGCTATGGCCACCGGTGCTAACGTTGCCGAGTCCGTGGGCATTGGCGACTTTGGTCACGTTGACGAGTACAGCAAGCGCGTTGCTGTCCGTAAGCTCGATCGCAAGTAAGCGAAAAGCGACAAATTCATGCGCATGCGGCGTCCTGACTTCGGTCGGGGCGCCGTTTTTTTTTCGTGGGAAAAGTGAGATGAAACTGACCTTCACCGCTTTCACACCGTTCACCGAGTTGTTGTAGCCTTTTGCCGAAGCGTGGAATATACTTTCATTAACACGATGCTTCGTGAAAGGAACATTCATGATTTACACGCTCACTGCAAACCCCGCTATTGACTACAACATCGCCTGCGACGGCCTTTCCGCCAATACCGTTACGCGCACCCGCAACGCGGTCTACACCCCCAACGGCAAGGGTCTCAACGTCTCGTTTACGCTCGACCACTACGGCGTCGACACCACGATCCTGGGCTTCTTCGCCGGCTTCTCGGGTGAGTTCATCGTTAAGGGCGCCGAGGCCCTTGGCGTGCCCGTCAAGCCCGTGTGGACCGACGGCATCACGCGTGTCAACGTGTTCCTCAATGCCGGTCCCGACACCGAGTACAACATGGTCAACGCAGGCGCCGCCATCAATGCTGCCAACGAGCAGGAGATGTTTGAACTTATTGATTCGCTCGACGACATGACTTGCCTGGTTATCAGCGGCTCGCTGCCCCCTAACACCTCCGAGGGTTTTCTGGCCGAGGTCCTGCGTCGCGTGAAGGCAAAGGGCGCCGAGTTCGTGCTCGATATCTCGAGCCATCAGCTGGTCGACCTCATTGCTATGGAGCCGCTGCTCATTAAGCCCAACGACGACGAGTTGCTCGACATTTTTGGCATTAAGGTGAGCGGTGGCGACGACGAGTCCGTCAAGGGCGCCATGGCCGAGCTGCACGCCAAGGGCGCCAAGAATGTGCTGCTGACCCTCGGTGGCGACGGCGCGTACTTCTCCAACGGCGAGCACATCTGGTTTGCCAACCGTACCTTTGAGGTCAAGCTGCTGTCGACTGTCTGCGCCGGCGATTCCTCGCTCGCTGCCTTCTTGTCCGTGTGGCACGACGCCCCCGAGCGCGTCGAGGACGCCCTTCGCCTTTCGATGGCCACCGGCGCCAATGTGGTTGAGTGCCCTGGCTTGGGCGATTTTGCCAAGGTGGATGAATACAAGAAGAACATCGAAGTTCGCCAGGTCTGCTAGCCGCATCAAAAAATCGTTGCCGAACACCCGCTTTGGATTTCCGAGGCGGGTGTTTTTTGCGCTCTGAACGTATGTGGCGTCTGCTGTCTCGTTTTATCGAATCGACGACGCGATTGCGTGTGCGCGCTTTCCCGTTTCTTGTTAGACTTCTTGAGAACCATCGATTAACGCTTGCAAGCGCAGGAGGCCATTGGTATGTGCAATGTTTCGCTCAACGGTACGCAGCCGACCGATGCCTCCATCCGTGTCCTGCGCGCGCTCGAGGCAGCCGGTCTTGAGGGTTGGTACGTAGGCGGTTGGGTGCGCGATGCCCTGATGGGGCGTCCCAGCCACGATGTTGACATGTGCTGCAGCGGCCTGTGGCAGGAGTCCAAAGCGGCGCTCGAGGCAGCGGATATTGCCGTGGTCGAGTCTGGCATTAAATTCGGTGGCATTACGGCCATTTGCGATGGCGAGCGCATTGAGGTCACCACCTACCGCCTGGACGGCTTTTACACCGATGGTCGCCATCCCCAGAGTGTGGAGCGTGCGGCGTCGCTTGAGGACGATCTGGCGCGCCGCGACTTTACCGTCAATGCCATGGCATGGCATCCCGTGCGCGGCCTTGTCGACCGCTACGATGGCCAGGGCGACCTGAAGCGCAAGCTCATCCGCGCCGTCGGGGATCCTAAGCGTCGTTTTAACGAGGACGCGCTTCGCATGCTGCGCGCGGTGCGTTTTGCCTGCCGTCTGGATTTTATGATCGAGCCTAAGACCAAACAGGCACTTGCCGAGTGCGCGCCGCTTCTCGATGCCGTGGCACGCGAGCGCGTGGGCATTGAGCTTGAGGGCATTCTTTCGACCGGCCACGGGGGAGACGCGATGCTGCGCTACCCCGAGCTTGTTTGCGCCGCCGTGCCCGAGCTCGCGCCCGCTCGCGGGTTTGACCAGCGCAGTGTCTATCATGCGTTTAACGTCTACGAGCATATCGCCCGCGTGCTGACGGTGGCAGGGGAGCTGGCGCTGTGCGACGGCATCGCGCCCTCGTCGAGCCTTATGTGGGCGGCGTTTTTGCACGACGTCTCCAAGCCCGATTGCTTTACGGTCGACCATGCGGGCAGCGGACACTTCTACGGTCATCCCGAGCTCGGCGCCAAAAAGGCGCGTGTCATCATGGATCGCCTGGCGCTCTCGCACGATTTGGTGCGCGATGTGTGCCTACTGATCAAATACCATGACAAGCCGCTGCGTCCCGAGCGATCCTGCCTGCTCAATATGATGCGCTCTCTTTCGGGCGAGGGTGTCGATACGCCGCGTCTGATGGACGAGCTCATGGACCTTAAGCGTGCCGACACGCTCGGCAAGGCGCCCTCGTGCTTCTATTACGTCGAGACGATTGAGGAGATGCGCGCGCTGACTCGCGAGCTGCTGGCGGCGGGGGAGCCCTATACGCTCAAGATGCTTGCCATCAATGGCGGCGACTTGATTCGCGCCGGCGTCAAGCCAGGGCCGGAACTGGGGCAGCTGCTCAACGCCGCCCTCGATGCCGTGATCGAAGACAACATTCCCAACGAGCGCGAGGCCCTCCTGGCCAACCTCAACCTGGGGTAGTTAATTTGGGACGGGGCTTTTATCTGCGCTTTCCATAACCTCACGACAAAATCTGGGCAATTTGGAATTTCTTCTTGCGCTCGCGTTTTTTGTCCCGTAATATATTTCCTCGCAGCACGGCAGTGCAGATGTCATGTGGCCCGTTCGTCTAGCGGTTTAGGACGCCGCCCTCTCAAGGCGGAGATCACCAGTTCGAATCTGGTACGGGCTACCACTTCTTTTCTGCTGAGGCTTATGGCCCGTTCGTCTAGCGGTTTAGGACGCCGCCCTCTCAAGGCGGAGATCACCAGTTCGAATCTGGTACGGGCTACCATGAATTAGAGACCCGGACTTCCCACGGAAGTCCGGGTTTTTTATTTCCGAGCAACCCATCTGCAATTCCCATTTGGCCCATAGCTTTTCGTTCTGCTTGTGGCCCTTGCGGGTACAATATGCAAGATATTTGGACGGTCAGAAGGAGCCTCATGAAGGAGTCCTCTCAGCATACATCTAAGCCCCAGGTCGAGGTTGAGGCCTCAGGCGGCGATGACAACAAGAGTGCACGTCGCGGTGCCATTTTTATCGGCGTCGTGCTGGTTGGCTATATCGTCTATCTGGTCGTGACCGGGCAGATGGGGCAGTTTTGGGCCGCCATGTCGAGCGTCCAAGCCCCGTGGCTCGTTGCTGCATGCTTTTGCATGTTCCTGTACCTGTTCTTTGGCATCGTTGCCTATGCGATCGCCGTCTGGCTCGATCCCAATTCGCCCGTCGGCATTCGCGACCTGATCTCGGTCGAGGCGAGCGGTATCTTCTTTGGCAACCTGACGCCCATGATGATGGGCTCCACGCCTGCCCAGATCTACCGCCTGACCAAGGCTGGCCAAAACGTCGGCGAGGCCGGTGCCACGCAGTTCACGCGCTTTATCGTGTATCAGTTTGGCCTCGTTGCCTGGGGTGCCATTCTGCTGCTTGCCCGCATGCCGTTTTTCGCCGAGCGCTATGGCGACATGACGCTGCTGTGCGTCTTTAGCTTTGGCGGTCACTGCTGCATTCTGCTTGGCATCTTTGCCGTCGCGCTCATGCCCAAGACCGTCACGCGCGTCGCGCACTGCATCATCAATTGGCTCGAGCGAATGGGCGTCTCGGCCACCAAGATCGAGGGCTGGCGTACGTTTGTCGACGGCGAAATCTACTCGTTCTCCGAGAAGTTCAAGCTTTCGGCCGGCCACTTTTCGTCCATGCTGCTCACGGTGGTCATCACCATGTTGCAGCTGGCGTTTTTCTACCTCGTGCCGTATTTTCTGATGCTTGCCTTTGGCCACCACGAAGTCGACTTTTTCTCGGTCATGGCCGCGAGCGCCTTTGTTCAGCTCCTGAGCTCTGCTGTTCCCCTGCCCGGTGGCACCGGCGGCGCCGAGGGCGGCTTCGCACTGTTCCTGGGTCATTTCTTTGGATCGGCATCGACCGCTGGTTATCTGCTGTGGCGCCTCATTACGTTTATTGCGCCGACTATTTTGGCCGCGCCCCTGCTGGGCCTCAAGAGTGCTCACAACGAGAGTATCCATGCACGCTGGGATCGCGTGATGCGCAAGCTCGGGCGAACGCCTCAGGCGTCCTCTAAGCCTGCAAAGCCCCATTCTGTGCATGCGGTTACCGTGGATCCCAATCAGCATGCTCAGAAGGCTTCTGGGGCCGCCAAACCGGCGCATAAGGCCTATGTGCGCCAGACAGGCGACGGCATTCGTGTGTCCCCGGCTGCTTTGAACAAAAAGAAACTCCCTAAGGCGTAATAGTTGGTCGTGCGTTCTTCATGTTGCCGGGCATTTATGTGCCGGATGGGGGATAATCCTCTTACGTAGATTAACTCTCATCTGTTGATGAATGCTCGCATTCAGAAGGGACTCATCCATGGCCACCAGCAAACCGCGCCTCGACCGCCGCATCGTTCGCAGCCGCAATGCCATCCTTTCTGCGTTTGAGCGCCTGTTGATGGATAAGCCGCTTGCCGACATTACGGTGAGTGCTATCGCGCGTGAGGCAAATGTCGACCGCAAGACCTTTTACGTACACTTCGGTACGGTTGACGGCCTGCTCGATGCCATCGCCGTTGATGTGGTGGAGATGATTGCCGACTCGGTCGAGAAAACGCTTGCTTCCATGGACGGCGACACGAACGAGCGCGCCCTCGGAGCGGCGGCAACGTTTTTTAAGACCATCAACGAGGCACTTTGCAATAACCTCGTGCTCAATCGCCAGTTGATTGAGAACATCCCGCTCGACGATTTTATGACGCGTTTGCGCGTGCCGCTCGAGCACGAGATCGCCGAGCGCGACTTGCTGCCCCATGGCCTCAAGGACGAGATGTTCGACTATTATCTGGCGTTTTTACTTTCGGGCATTATCGGCATTTACCGAACGTGGGCGCTCTCTGATGGCTCGGTGCCCATCGAGCGTATCTCGGAGGTCGCTAACGATTTGACGTTGAACGGCCTGTCGAGCCTGGAGTCTCGCTTGGAATAGACCTTCTGTTGGCAACTGACTTTCTGTTGGCAACTGCTTCCATCAGACCCTTAATGAGTTGCGGTAAAATAGTGTCTGTTTTTGCTGGCAGAAGGCATAATCAGACACTATTTCACCGCAACTTAGGGGATATATGTCATATATGGCGCGGGCGCCCCAAAATACCTTGGGGCGCCCGCGCGTTTGTATTCTATCGATGATGGGGTACTAGCAGTTTGATTTAAGCTTGCGGCCCTGCTTTTCAAACTTGTGCATATCGCTATCGGCCATGCCCTGTGTCATATCGTCATGGCGCTTGGTGTAGAGCGGATCTTTGGGGTCGTTCCAAATGCGCTCTGCCACTGTTGACCAAGCTTTGGCGGCGGCACGGGTCTTCTCGCGCAGTTGTTCGGGAGACTCCTTCTCTACCAAGTCGGTGCTCATGGCGCCTGCCTCTGCGACCATTTTGGGCAGCACATCGGGGTTCTCGAGCATGGGGCAAGGCTTGAGGTAGTTGTCGTTAAAAGGCTGGCCTTCGTAATACTTCATAAAGAGGGGAGAGCGAAGTGCGTCGAGCAGGCTTACGTCGTGGATATTGGCATTGGAGTAGTGAATGAAAACGCACGGCTCCACGTCTCCCGCCGCGTTGATATGTAAGTAGCGTCGCCCGCCGGCGATACAGCCGCCCACGAACTCACCGTCATTTTGGAAATCGAGGGTAAAGAGGGGCTTTTTCTCTCGCATCTCGCGAATATAATGATACATGTGTTCGCGCTGCTCAGGCGTGGGCATAAGCTCGTTGGTGGCATTGCGGCCGACCGGCATAAAGTAGAAATACCAGCAGAAGAGCGCGCCCTCGCGAATCATCCAGTCCATGTTTTCCTCGGTGGCGACGGTATCGGCGTTGGCGCTGGTCCAGCACGTCGAGATTCCAAACGGCAGTTTTCGCTCACGCAAAAGTTTCATGGCGTGTTCGATCTTTTCGTACGTACCCTCGCCACGGCGGGCGTTGGTGGTGTGCTCGTTGCCCTCGGCGCTGATGGCAGGGACAAAGTTTGCAACGCGGATCATGTCGTCACAGAACGCCTCGTCGATGAGCGTGGAATTGGTGAAGCAGAGAAACACACAGTCCTGATGTTTTTCACAAATTCTGATCAGGTCGTGCTTGCGGACGAGTGGCTCGCCGCCGGTATAGATGTAGATGTGCGTGCCGAGCTCTTTGCCTTGCGTGACGATGGAGTCGATGTCATCGAAGGACAGATTCTGCTTATAGCCATATTCGGCGGCCCAGCAGCCCGTGCAATGCAGGTTGCAGGCACTTGTGGGGTCGAGCAGGATGGCCCACGGAATATTGCACTGGTATTTTTCGCGGTTCTTTTCCTGTTGGGGCCAAGCGAGCAGATTGCCGTCGATTATAAGCGCCTTGAGCAACTTAGTGCGCATTTTGGGATTGAGGTCGAAGATGCGCATGATCAGGTCATACCAATTGCCGCGACTCTTGATGACGTTGGTAAACGCCTCGCGCTGTACGGGAAATACGCGATTTGGGACCAGCTTGTTCACGAGGTCCATGATTTTGTCGATATTTTCTTGAGGGTTGTCGTCGAGATAATCGATGAGCTTGTTGAGCGCTGCACGCTCAGCTGACTGTGTAAGCGACATGGGTATATCCTTTCACGTGTGCTTTGTGTGTGATAATACCCACTTGTGGAGTAAACGAAGTCTAAAGATATGTAATGTGTCTATTCAACGAATCAATTTGATTTGGGGCGAAGCGTTATACCGGACGCTCTCTAAGTTGCGGTGAAATAGGGTCAGATATGGCCTTTTAGCAGCATAAACAGTCTCTATTTCACCGCAACTCAGGGGGATTGCATTACTGGTAGCGCAGACACTCCACGGGGTCGAGTTTTGCTGCCCGACGGGCGGGATAGAAGCCAAAGATCACACCGATGCCGACGGAGACCGCAAAGGCCAGCAGCACCGTGGCGATTGAAAAACTCGGCGTAATGGTACCGCTGGCACCGAGCTCGCCAAGCACGCCGGAACCCGCGGCGAACATCGCTAGACTCCAGGCAAGCAGGTAGCCAATCAGGACACCCAGCAGGCCACCGGTGACGCACAGCGCTGAGGACTCGGCCAAAAACTGTGCGGTGATATCGCGACGGCTGGCACCCAAGGCTCGACGAATCCCGATCTCGCGGATACGCTCGGTCACATTGGTAAGCATCATATTCATGATGCCGATACCGCCCACGAGCAGCGAAATGCTGGCAACGGCGCCCATGATGAGTGAGAACGCGCCCATAAAGGAATTGAGGGCGTCGATGGCGCTTTTCATGGAGGTTGCCGATACGCTGTCGTACTCATCATCCTCCGCGATGCCCTTCATTGCGCGCACCTTGGATTCAATCGTCTTGCACAGCTCATCCACGTCTGTACCCTCGGTGGCGAGCGCCGTTACGCTGGGAAACGACGGATTCTCGTCGCCAAAGAGGCCCGAGATTGTCTCGCGCGGCATGTATAGCGTGAACGAGCCCATGGAGTCGCTGCCGCCGTCGATAACACCGACAATCTGCACCTCGCCGTTGGAGACCTTAATGGTCTTGCCCACCGCGTCCTGCTCGTTGCCGTACAGCTGATCGGCGCCGCCACGGCTGATGAGCGCCACGCGTGCGCCAGATTGGGACTCGCCCTGGGTGTAGGTGCGCCCCGCGACGAGCTTGCTGGCGCCCACCGCGTCGAGCATGTCGCTATCGACGCCCTGCGCCATGACGGTATAGCTTTTGTCACCGGCCTTGTACTCGGTATAGGCGCTGTCCACGATGCCGATCTGCTCGATCTGCGGCACCATTTTGCGAAGCTTCTCAACGTCCGTCTCGGTGAGCTCTTGCGATGAATAAATCTGCACCATACGCGCGGCGTTGAGGCCCAGGCTATTGACCAGGCTGTTTTGGATACCGCCGATAAGCGAGGTCATGGCAATGACGGAGGCGATGCCGATAACAATGCCCAGGATGGTGAGTAGGCTGCGTCCCTTGTTGGCCTCGAGGGAGTGAAGGGCTTCTTGGATAAGGTCGCGCGTGCTCATGCCCTCACTCCTTTCGTCGGAATGGTGTGTGCAGAAATCATGGGCAGGCTATCAATGGCGCCGCGCAGGGTCTGCGGCGCGTGCGCAATGTACGCGCCGTCGTGGATCCGGCCGTCGCGAATGGTTACGGCACGGTCGGCCTCGGCGGCGATACCGGGATCATGCGTGATGAGCACGATAGTCTTGCCGCGTTCCTTGAGTTTGTGGAAGGTCTCCATCACGAGCGCTCCGGTCGCGGAGTCCAGGTTTCCCGTCGGCTCGTCTGCCAGGATGATGGGCGGGTCGTTGACGAGGGCGCGAGCGATGGCAACCCTCTGCATCTGTCCACCCGAGAGCTCGGAGATGCGGTGGTCCCAGTGGTCGACCGGCAGCGTGACGGCTTGCAGCGCATGGACGGCGCGCATTTCACGCTGAGCCCGCGGCACGTTAGTGTACGACAGCGGCAGCATGACGTTTTCGATGACCGATAGGCGCGGCAGCAGATTAAAGCTCTGAAAGACAAAGCCGATGCTCAGGGCGCGGACTTCGGTGAGCTCGTCATCGTCGAGCTCCGCCACGTTGAGGCCCTGCAGGTAATAATCGCCTGCCGTCGGCTTGTCCAGGCAGCCCAGGATGTTCATGAGCGTTGACTTGCCCGAGCCCGAAGGGCCGGTAATGGCCACGAACTCGCCGGGATTTACTGCCAGGCTCACGTTATGCAGGATATGGGCGCAGCCGGCCTCGCTCTCAAAAATGCGATGCACGTTGCGGATGTCGATGACGGGACGCATTACATGCCCTCGTCGGCAGATATGCTGCCAGAGTCGCCGCCGTCGGCCGTCATGCCTGCGCCGGTGTCCATCACGATGGTGTCGCCGTCGCGCAGTTTGGTGACCGGCACGTCTGCGTTGATCTCGTTGCCCTGGTCATCACGCTTGACCTTCGTTTTGCCGACCACGGCGTCGTTATCGTTTTGCGTCACGACGGTCACCTTGACGCGTCGGGTCTGTTTGCCTTCGCCGTCGGTTGCCACGTTGACGTAATAATGCTCGCCATCCTCGGTCATGAGCGCCATGGTCGGCACCATCACTACGTCATCGAGCTGTTCGGTCACCACCGAGACCTCGGCGGTCATGCCCGGCTTGAGGCGTGCGTCGGGCGCGTCGATCAAAATGTCGACGTTAAAGGTCACGCTGCCGCCGCCGTTGGCGTCGGAATTTGCCACCGAAGCGATTGTCGTGACCGTTCCCTGGCTCACGATATCGGGAAAGGCCGGATAGGTAATGTTGGCACTCTGGCCCACGGCGATCTTGGCGATATCCTTTTCACCCACCTGAACGGTGACCTTCATCTTGGAAAGGTCGGCGATCTGCATGCATTGCTTGCCGCCGCTCGTTTCGCCTTCGCCCATGATCATGCCGCCCGTCACCGTTGCGCCGACCTTGGCGTTGAGCTCGACGATGCTGCCCGAGCTGGCCGCGGTCACGGTGCGCTCAGAGGCTTTGGCGTTGGCCTGGTCCAGGGCCGCCTGGGCCGAGGCCAGGTTGCGTTGGGCGCTCGAGACAGCGCTCGTGTCGGCGGTGCCGCTGGCGCCAATCGCGCCTGCCGCATCTGTATCAGTCGACGGAGTGGCTTGGGCGGCAGCTACCGCTTTCTGCGCGTTGGCGAGGTCTTCCTTGGCAGCTGTCACCGCGCGCTGCGCCTCGGCTACGTTGCGATCGAGCTCGTCGTTTTTAATGGTCATGAGCACGTCGCCCTCGTTGACGGACTGGCCGGCCTGCACGTTGATCGATGCCACCGTGCCGTCGACAGAAGGGGAGACCACCGAAGCTGAGATGGGCTTGAGCTGGCCTTTAGCCTCGACGGTGGTCGTAAACGTGCCCTCGGTGACCATGTCGGTCACCGGCCCGTCGGTACCTGCGGGCCGTGCGTTGATGACGAAGGTCACGACAACGGCGATGAGCACAACGGCGGCCACGACGCCGGCCGCAATGCCGCGTCGGATGAGCTTTTTGCGCCGACGCTCGGCACGCTTCGCCTTGAGCTTGGCGTAGGCCTCTTCGTCAGAAATCTCGGTTGTATCGCTTGTGCTGCCGTTTTGCTGTGTTGCGTGCACGGTTGTTATGAGGGGAAGCGTTTCGGTGGCACCCTCGGGCGCTCGCTCGGTATCATTCGGTCCCGGGGTGATGGTGGGGACATTCGACATGGCGTCTCCTTTATAGAAAGTTCCTCGATAAGTATATGCGCCCGTCGCGAGAGGCGGACGCATTATGGCAGTATCTTTCGGAACTGTTAGATTGGAGCGTCAGTTCCCCGTTGTGCGAAGGTGTGATTCCTTACGAGTGCACGACCACGCACAGGCCGACGCTGATGCAGTCGTGGAGCGCCTTGGCATCGGCCAGGCGCAGGTTGATGCAGCCGTGGCTTCCGCACCATTTGTACGATTCGGCACTATCGAAACTCGAATCGTTTTGCCAGGTAGCGTCGTGGAAGCCGACCATATTGCCCTCGAACGGCATCCAGTAGCTGACCGGGCTCTCGTATTTGGGTTTTCCTGTCGCGGGGTCTTTGGCGCCGATGAGCTTGCTTGCGCCGTCATTGCTGTTGATCTGCCACACGCCCTCGGGGGTGGCGTCTTCGCCCGGTTTGCCGGAAATAAAGTTGGCCTCCCACACGATATTGCCGTTCTCGTCGTAGTAGCGTGCGTGCTGCTCGGACAGGTCGACGTCGATATAGGCCTTCCAATCGGGCTCGCCCTTGGCGGTAAACGTGTCGGCCTTCTTGGAGTACGAAATCTCGATATCGCCGGTCTGCTTGTTATTGATAGCGTCCTCGACCTGCTTGGCGAGCGTGTCGCTGTCGATGGACCAGCCAAAGTCGCCTCCCTCGACGGCGCACTCCTTGCCGTCGGCGCGTGTCCACCAGCGGGTGGAGCCCACGGTGTTAAAGCCGTTGGCGAGCTCGGCTGCCCAGCTGCTGATCTGCGACGTATCGAGCGTAGGGTTGGCCGGATCGGCAAAGCTGATCCACTGCAGCACCGAGCTACCGTCGACCTTGCCGGCATCATTGCCGTTGAGCTTAAGGGTCACGTTGACGCCCAGGAAGTTGTTGGCGGCATCGCATGCAGCCTGAATCTGGTCGTTGGTGAGGGTACCGTTGAGCGGTTCGTAGGCGTCGTTGCCGATCTTGGTGATATCAACGTTCTCGGCGAGCGACGCGAGCTCGATCTCGGCATATTTGATGACATGCTCGCGGTTGAGCTTCTCGTTGGAACGGGCCTTCTCAACGGTGAACTTGCCAGCCTTCTCGTCATAGGAGCTGGCGGCCTCGAAGGTGCCCGAACGGCCCTCGTTGAACTCGTCGATGGCGCTTCCCAGGTCCTCCTCAAATTGCTTTTGGTCAAAGGCATCGGAGAGCATGGACAGGTCGACGTCCTGGTCCAAGTCGACCGAGCTGTTCTTGGTGGCGCTAACGGTTTTGCCGCCGAGCGACGCGATGAGGCGCGATGGCCACAGCAGCGGCTCGTTTTTGCAGATAATCTCGTGGGCGGCTTCCTCGCCATCGACGATGGGCTCATCGGACTCGGGCTGATAGGTCCAGCTAAAGCTGTCATCCGAAACGGTGAGCTTGTAGTGCTTCCATGCTGAGTTGACCTTGGTGGCTGCCGAAGACGCGTTAGAGAGCGAGATGTCGACGCCGGCGATGGTAGTGTTGGGGTAAGCGACCTGCGAGAACGCGACGACGCCTACGATGTAGACGATTGCAACAAGGCCGAGGACGACAAAGAGGGCCGTCTTTCCGCCCGACTTGCTGCTTTTGTTGGTGCGCTTGTCCGCGGGCCCGCGATTGTTTGCCGCGCGAGCGTGCGAAGGGGCCTGCTCGGGGGCGGCACCGTGTGCGGGACGCTGCTGATATTGTTGATGCTGCTGGTATTGACGCTGATTCGGGCGCTGAGACGCATTGGCCGGGCCGTGTTGTTGGCTGTGAGCCGGCGCGATGGGGCGCGGCGATTGGACGCCGCCCGTATGCCTACTGGGCTGTTGCGGATCGGGAATCATGTTGCTGCGGTCGATTTGCGACATCGTATATATTTCCTTCGATTTTCGCCTTGCGGCTCATCGTGTTTTAACTGGGCTTGCATTATAGCGATTAGCCTGTTGTTTGTGGTGCGGAAACAGTATCAGTTTGGAGAAGTCAGCCTATCCGCATACGCCGCATTTGGCGCAGGCAGAAAGCGCTGCCGGGGCTTGAGCGATGCCGCCCTTGGCCGTCTCGCGCAGGGTTGCCGGCAGGGCGTGGCCCACCGAGAGCATCACATGCGCCATCTGGTCAAACGGCACCAGGCTCTTGATGCCTGCGAGCGCGAGCTGGGCCGAGCTGAAGGCCGCGGCCACGCCGATGGCATTGCGGTTTTGGCACGGCACCTCCACGAGTCCGCCCACGGGGTCGCAAACGAGGCCCAGCAGATTGCTCAGCGCTATGGAGCTGGCGTCGAGTGCCTGCTCGGGGGTGCCGCCGAGCATCTGCACCAGCGC
>OLPV01000261.1_pt1 | contig 49171 bp, 48 predicted proteins | sample 1671961 | NCBI WGS metagenome assembly OLPV01 (sample SAMEA3136630, study PRJEB25190) | human gut metagenome | biome: human gut; feature: human-associated habitat; material: faeces | place: Austria | collected 2013 | reverse complement strand
ATTTGCAGGCGCATCCGGAGATCCGCCGTATTGCGCTGTGTCTGGACGCGGACAAGCCTGGGCAGAAAGCCGCTCGGCAATTACAGGAAAAGTATCAGTTACAGGGGTATGCCGTTACCGTGGAGAAACCGCGCTGCGGCAAGGATTGGAACGAGTATCTGCAAAGAAAGATTTGCAGCCGGGAAAGGGGGCGATAGCCAAAAGGACATCGTTTTCAACGCGGATAAAAAACAAAAAATATAAGGAGGACCTATGAATCTGAAAAAGAACCATTATTCCCGCAGAGCGCTGGCACTGCTGCTGACGCTGGTCATGTGTGTGGGCATGATCCCTACCGCCTTTGCCGCCCAGCAGAACAGCTACCACGACCCTGCCGAGCACTGGATGCAGGCATCCGGCCGAACCAATGAGCTGGACGCCAACAGTGTTGTGACCCGCGAGACCTTCAAGTGCGGTGAGTGCGGCAAAGCCACATCTTTTGAGGTGTTCCGCGTTCCCGAATATACCCGCAATGGTCAGCCGGCACTCAGCCGTAATGTGAAATATTCAGATGGCACTATGGTGGATGGCGTCGGTAAGGGTGATACCATGGACGGCATCCCCGGCAAGGACGCCACCTATACCGGATATCACTACACCAAAGCCGTCTGTGAAACCTGCGGCGGCATCAACACAAATATGAGCAAAAGCGAGTACGGCTATCTGAAAAATGTCTACTGGCTGTATGACTGTGCCGCCGCATTTACGCAGGAACTGGACGAAACCGTTTCCTACGAGTACACGGACGATACCTATCACACTGTCACCACCAAGGGCGGCACCTACTGCGCATTCTGCTACGGTACCAATCATACGGTCAGCCGCAAGCTGGAGCGCCACAGCATGGTGACGGAAGTCCTGCCCCAGCCGGCAAACGGACGCTTCGCTACGGTAGAGAAATGCAACCTGTGCGACTACGCCCGCTATGACTACACGGCGGCAAAGGCGGTCATTGCAGACTATTACGGCGTGGTGGACGGCAAGCCCCACACCATCACGGTCAGCGACCTCTCCGAAGCCGGTGTCCGCACCTCTATCCGCTACGGCAACAGTGCGGATAGCTGTACCATGACCTCCGCTCCCAACTACACAGAAGCCGGTCAGTACATGGTCTACTACGAGATCACCTACACCTACAAGGGCAAAGAAATGACCGAGAACGGCGTGGCGAAGGTATGGCTGCGAGATGAAAGCACTAAGGACGATGGCTCCTGTTCCTGCGGCTGCGGTGACCCGGACTGCGGCTGCCAGGATAAGAACTGCGGCGGCAACTGCTGCACCGATAAAGGCTGCGGCAAGGATCATCATTTCACGCTGCTGGACAGCGTGAAAGCCGGCTGCACCAGCCTCGGCTATGACCGCTACCTCTGCACGGAGTGCGGCAAGATCGAAAAGCGTGACTATGTGGACTCTCTGGGTCACGCATGGCAGAGCATCGTCATCCGTGACGCCACCTGCGAAGCAGACGGCAAGCAGCTGGAGCTGTGCGCCCGCTGCGGACAGATGAAGCAGACCGCCACGCCCAAGGGCGAACACAGCTATGAGGTCTATACCGTGGCTGCCACCTGTACCAGCCCCGGTTATACTGTCCGCGAGTGCTCCGTCTGTGGGGATCGTCACATTGAGGACATCACGGCGGCGCTGCCTCACAATTACGAATCCCATGTCATCGCCGCTACCTGCGAAAATGGCGGCAAGACCATCCACCGCTGTGACGGCTGCGGCAGCAGCTTCGTCACAGACTACACCGATGCGCTCGGTCATAGCTGGGATGAGGGAACCCTCGTCACCAACGCCACCTGCACCGGCGAGGGCGTCATGGAATACCGCTGCACCCGCTGTGGCTACCACCGTCTGGATGCCGACCCCGCGGATGGCCACATCCCCGGCGCTCCTGCTACCTGCACGGAACCCCAGCTCTGCACCCGCTGCGGCGCTGTGCTGGAAAAGGCCCTGGGACACGATTACAAGTCCGAAGTGACTGCTCCCACCTGCACCGAGATGGGTTACACCACCAACACCTGCACCCGCTGTGGCGACAGCAACAAGAGCAACTACACCGAGCCTGCCGGTCATAAGCCCGGCGACTGGATCATCGACAAGGAGCCTACCACCGATTCCGAGGGCAGCAAGCACAAGGAGTGTACCGTGTGCGGTGAAAAGCTGGAGACGCAGCCCATTGAAAAGATCTACAACAGCGCCACCACGGACAGTAAGGGTGAAGCCGTTGTAGGCGGTTATCTTGTGACCGTCACGGATACCGATACCAAAAATCCCGTGGCAAACGCCGCCGTTGCGCTCCACAAGGATAACAGCATCTCCATCCGCCTGCCCAATAGCCGCCTGCTGGACTATGCCGACCAGACCACCGTGACCGTGCAGCTTGTCAAGGACAAGTCCGCTGTGCCGGACATGAGCATCGCTGTCACGGACAAGAACGACAACTATGCCGCAGACAAAACGAACAAGGCAGGTCAGATCACCGTCCCCACCGGCAGCGGTAAGACCAACGAGGACGGCAAGGTCACTGCTGGCTATGAGGACGCGGACGGCGACCGCTGGACGCTGACCGTCAAGGTCATCCGCACGGACACGAAGCGCCCCATCTCCGGCAGTGCAGTGTCCATCGGCAAGACCGGCAATATCACGGTGAAGCTGCCGGACGGCACAGATCTGGACGCCAAGCATCAGGTGACGGTCATTGTGACCGACCACAAGAAGGCTCCCCAGCAGGGCAAAAATGTTGCGGTCAAGGGTGATCTCGGCCAGTCTGCCGCAGGCAAGACCGACAAAAACGGTGAGCTGACCGTCCCCGAAGTGGAGCAGACCGAGCGCCACGGCGTTTACATCGTCGGCTACACGGACGGCACCTTCGGCCCCAGCCGCAGCATGACCCGCGCGGAAGCCGCCGCCATCTTCGCCCGTCTGCTTGCCGAGAAGAACGGCGATACCATTTCCACGGCGGCAAATACCAAATTTGCGGATATTCCTGCACACGCATGGTATAGCGGCTATGTGAAGTATCTGAGCAACAACGGCATTACCTACGGTAAGAACAAGACCATCTTTGCCCCCAACGATGCCATTACCCGTGCTGAGTTTACCACGATGGCTGTCCGTTTCTTTGATGTGTACGGTGATGGCGACGCTGAGATCATGGAGCAGTTCAGCGGTTTCAACGATGTTTCTTCCGGCTATTGGGCGGCAGAATACATCAAGTACGCCGCGCTCCACGGCTGGATCAACGGCTACGGGGACGGCTCGTTCCACGCAGAGCGCGAGATCAACCGCGCTGAGGTCGTCACCATCGTCAACCGACTGCTGGGCCGCGAAGCGGATGAGGACTACATCACGGACAATCTTCGCAAGCTCAACACCTTCCCGGATGTGAGCCGCAAGCATTGGGCGTATTACGCCGTCATGGAAGCTGCCAACGCCCACACCGCCGTGCTGGGCGAGAACGAAAGCTGGAGCAAGTAAATTGTATCCCCCTGCGGGTGGTCTGAGAGCAGACCACCCGCACTTTTTAACTAAACCTAACCATTAAAAAAGGAGCACTGAATATGCTGAAAATTACTGCCATTGGCAATCTGACCCACGATGTGGAACTGAAGATGAACGAGGCCACCGGCAAACCCTACGCTATCCTGCGCATCGCCTCGGACCGCCGCTATAAGGATAAGGACGGCAACAAGCTCACCGATTATATCTCCATCAAGGTGCGCGGCCCTCTGGCCGAGCGCTGCGCGGCGTTTGCGTGGAAGGGCTGTAAGCTGGCGGCTGCCGGCGATTTCGAGACCATCACCTTCGCGGACGATCCCCAGCGCCAGCCCGGTTTCCTCATCAAAGCCAGCGATGTGGAATTCCTGTCTCCCCGCAAGGCGGAGGACGCGGCACAGGCGGTGGAGGATATGTCCGCCAGTGAGGACGCCGCCTGATGAAAAACACCGGGATCACATACACCAGCGCAGAGCGCAGTCCTGTGATCCTGCCGGAGATGGCCGAACTGCTCCCGCCTTTGAGCGCGGAGCAGTCTGCCGCTCTGGAAGAGGATCTGCTGCGAAACGGCTGTTACTCCCCCGTTATCGTCAATGAGGACCTGGTGATCGTGGACGGGCATAACCGTCAGTCGCTGTGTGAAAAGCATGGCCTGCCCTATACGATGGCGGTATTTTCCTTTGAGGATCTGCTGGAAGCCAAGCAGTGGGCGCTGGACACGCAGAAAAATCGCAGAAATCTGGAAAAGTGGGAGCTGGGTAAGATCGCGCTGAAGCTGAAGCCGGAGATCGAGGCAAAAGCCAGGGCAAACCAAGGGACACGCACAGACCTTTCGGCAACATTGCCGGAAAGTTCCGATACTGTGGACACCCGCAAGGAGCTGGCAGAAGCAGTTGGCCTGGGTGAGCGCACCATGGGCAAGGTCATGCAGATCGATGAGAACGCCCCGGAGGTCATCAAGGAGGCTCTGGATAAGAAGGAACTGTCCATCAACAAGGGTTATGACCTGACCCGGCAGCTTCAGGACCTGCCGGAAGAGCAGCGGGAGCAGGCGGCCGCCGAAGCGCTGGAATACGAAAAAGCGAAAAAAGAACTGAAAAAGCAGGATGCCGAGATCGACCGGAAAGGAAAGATCGCGGCACTTTTCTGCAAAGCGTATGAAAAAGCTGTCCTGCTGACACCGTCCGAGGAAAATGTCCGCTGCTGGACGGACGGGACGCGGATGACCCCGGAGGAAATGCGGGATACCGTGAAGGAATCCCGCGAGCTGGCAGAGGTGTTCCGGACGATTGCGGATATCATCGAGCAGAAGATCCTGCCCGCGGATTGGAGGTGTGCCGATGCAGAAAGCGAAGAAAACGATGCCCAGCCGGACGGGAATCCCGCCTGACGCGCAGGCGGAGATTTTGCAAAAGCTGTCCGCCGAGACGAAGATCACTTCCTGTGAGATCGCGGAGATCTTGAAAAAGCATGATGTCTGCGGAGATATGGACGCGCTCCAGGACGCCTACCGGAAACGGCTGGGACAGCGTCTCCTGTCCGGCATCCGGGACGAGAACGGCAAGCGGGAAATCCTCTCCACCAGCGGCGGTGAGTATGTCATCGTAGACTGCTGCAATGACCCGCAGAAGTTGAAAGCCATCCAGCGCCGCATTCAGGCGCAGATGAATGGGCTGGATGTGTCTGCCGGGAAGGTGCATGGGCGCGTTCACTTTTTAGAGCGTTTTATGGGCTGGGTAAGAAAGGAGCGGTCAGATGGAGCGGCATGAGGAAATGCTGTCCCCGGAGGAACAGTACGCGCAGCTTGCGCCGACGCTGGACGCAGACGGTTTCTCGCTGTATGCCGCCGCGGAAGAAGCCACCGGGCTCAAGGTCTATGAAGAATTTCCCTATGAGGATAACCATGGAATGTTTGAGATGGCAGACGGACACACGCTGCTGCGGTATCTGGAAGCGGCATACTTTGGGACCGTTACCTGGGAGATCGTCCCCGGCACGCCCTATGAGCGGGCGATTCTCGGTGAAGTGGACAAAACCACACCGGAGTATCGCGCGTTTTATCAGAAGATCTGCGCGGGTGCGGCAGCGCACATCAAAAAACGTATTGGGAAGGAGATGAAGAATGTGAAGGAACCGATCTCAGAGATCAACAAAGAATCCTTCTGGGACCTGATCCATCAGGCAAAAATCGCCTGCGGGCAGGACATGGATGCCATGCTGGCCTATCTGAAAGACCGGCTGGTTTCTATGGGCCCCACGCAGGCGCAGAATTTTCACGACATCATCCACGCCTATGAAGATCTCGCGGACAAGTTCGGCTTGTGGGACGCGGCAGGGATCATGAAGGAATACGGCTGCAGCGATGATGGGTTTATCGACTTCCGCGCCTGGCTCATCGCACAGGGGCGCGAGGTCTATTTTGCCGCGCTGGCAGACCCGGACAGCCTTGCGGATGTCGTTCCCTACGGCGATTGCTGCTTTGAGCAGTTGAGCTATGTCGGGGACTATGCCTATGAGCAGCTCACTGGGAAAAGCGCCTATGATCAGACGGATTGGAGCGCATATGAAGCGCTTTTGATGAAGCTGGAACAGGAAATCGTCTATAAGGACGGCATCGAGTTTCCCAGAGAGGGTGCGGATCTGAAGAAATATCTGCCCCGGCTCTGCGCGAAGCATCCGGAGTGGGACGGTCAAACGCGCTGGAATCTGCAGCTGAAGGAGATCCGGGATCTGATCCATGCCGGAAAGGACTATGACCGGTGCCAGACATCAAATAAGAAGAAACGCAGCCGTGGAGGTGAGGCAAGATGAGCGAGTCCATGATTGTTGGTGTTGACCACGGCTATGCCGCTATGAAAACGGCCCATTTCTCGTTCCCCTCCGGTCTGGTGGCATATGAGCATGAGCCATATACGCTGAAGGACGTGCTGGAATACGGCGGAAAATTCTATGTGGTGGGCAGCGGGCGTCAGGCGCTGCAGAAGAACAAAACGCAAACAGAGGATTATTACCTCCTCACGCTGGCCGCTATCGCAAAGGAGCTCTCCTTCCGTCATGCGGAGCCTGCGGCAGAGATCCATCTGGCGGCCGGACTGCCCCTCACCAGCTTTGGACGGGAGAAAAACGCATTCCGGGACTATCTGCTCCGAGATGGGAAAACGGTGAATTTCCGCTATGAAGGACAGGACTACTCCATCGTCATCCGTAAGGTGTCACTGTTCCCGCAGGGCTATGCCGCAGTCTTGACCCAGAGCATCCTGCTGGATGAGCCTTCTGTGATCGTGGCGGATATCGGTGGCTGGACGGTGGATCTGATGCGTTTGGACAACCGTATCCCCAATGCATCGACCTGCCGCAGTCTGGAACTCGGTATGATCCGCTGTCTGGATGAGATCGGTGAGCAGATCCGCCGCACGCTGGGCCTGTCTATGACGGCGGCACAGATGGAAAGCGTGCTGCGCGGCGATGCTGTCCATATCAACGAGGATGCCAGAAAAATTATTGACCGGCAGGCAGACGCCTATGTCCATCGCCTGCTCTCCGCCATTACGGAGAGCGGACTGGATACCCGTGCCATGCCTGCTGTTTTTCTGGGCGGCGGCGCGGCGCTGCTGAAGCGGAATGTATCCGCTGCGGACGGCCTTTGCCGCCCAGTCATCCTTGACGATGTATCCCTCAACGCCAAAGGCTATGAGCGGCTGGCAGAGCGGCTCACAAAGAACGATGAGCAGTAACAAAAAGCGGATCAATCTGTCATTTTCCATGTCCTCGCCCATCCAGCGCAGGGCGTGGAAGAAGCTGACGGAGATCCCCGCAGGACAGCGTACCGCCGCGGTCTGCCGCATGGTCTGTGAGTATAAAGGGCAGCAGGAACTGCTGGACGCCGTTCGCCAGACCATTCGGCAGGAACTGCGGGGAGTGCAGCTCACCAAAGAAGAAGCGCAGGATAGCGGCAGAGCCGGGGATGTAGATGAAAGCGTCCTCGGCTTTTTGCTTGCCCTGCAGGAAGGAGATGAGATGACCTGATCCGATACTTTGATATGTTCGCCGGCATCGGCGGCTTCCGCACGGGATTGACCCGCGCGGGCGGTTTCCAGTGCGTAGGACACTGCGAGATCGACAAATACGCCAATGCCAGCTATGAGGCCATTTATGAGCCGGGAAAGGAGGAACGATATTATCACGATGCCACAAAAATCGACCCCGCAGACCTGCCGGACTTTGACCTTCTGTGCGGAGGATTCCCTTGTCAGACATTTTCAATCGCTGGCAGAAGAAAGGGCTTTGACGACACCCGCGGCACTCTCTTCTTTGAAATTGCCCGATTGGCTCAATCCAAACGACCTTCGTATCTTCTGCTCGAAAATGTTCCTTATGTGTTGAAGTGCATAAGGCACGTTATGAGTTGTAAGCAATTATGAAAAGACCTCCTTCCAAAATATTGAAATTTCTTTGAGAATTAAAAAGATGCTGTGCATAATTTCCCTTTATACTGTGAGCATCACAATATAAAGGAGGCAAACTATGCACAGCAGAAAGACAGTTCCAATCCCTGACTTGATGAGCGCAGCAAATATGGAGTTGATCCGTCTGGACTTCAAATCGTCAACCCTCAGTCGGCATAGCAAGGAGTTCCGTAGCTTCTCCAATTATTGCAGAGAAAACGAGATTACCGTTTATGACGCAGAAACCGGACCACAATACTTCCAACACTGTTATGGTTTGGACATCGGTAACTCCACCGCAAAACTGACCAAGCAACAACTGGACACACGCTGTTCGATTCGTTTTTTGGATGACATCTTTCAATTTGGGTATGCACTGCGATACAGCCACCATGACTACACAGTGCCACGGCAATATGTCGATTTACTGGAAGAATACCTTGCATGGTGCCACAGAAATAATAGTTCTGATGGTACTATCCGTGTCAAGCGGACAAAGATACGGCAATTTTTTTGCTTTCTGGATGGGCGCGGAATAGAACTTTCAGATTTAACCGCTGCAGAAATTTCGGACTTCATGACCACCCTGTGCCGCTACCATCGTGCAACTATCCATGTATTCAGCAGCGTTTTACGTGATTTCTTCCGCTATCTCCATGAAAATGGGATATTGGACGATGACTTATCTTCAAGTGTTCCAAGGCCAAAGATCTACGTTGAAGAAAATATCCCCGAAACGTGGGCCCCAGAGGAAGTACGACAATTATTGTCCGTTATTGACCGCAGCAATGCGATTGGAAAAAGAGATTACGCGATGCTTCTGCTTGCTATTCTGCTGGGCATGAGGGCTGGAGACATCTGTGCATTGAAATTCAAAAATCTGGACTGGCACCAGAAACTGATCACCTATACACAGCAAAAAACGCAAAAGGTCAATACACTGCCTCTGCTCCCTGTAATTGGCGATGCCATCATTGACTATCTGAAAAACGGACGGCTGGATTCTGACTGTGACAATGTGTTTATCCGCCATATTCATCCTTACGGGGAATTTCAGTCCAGCACAGCTCTTTCTGAAAACCTCAAGCGATATATGAAATATGCAGGTATGACAGTAAAGAAGCGCAAAGCAGCCCATTCACTGCGTCATACTCTGGCAAGCAGCCTCTTGTATGATGGTACACCGCTTATGACGATCTCCAACATCCTTGGGCACAACAGCCCAAAAACGACCTCCGTATATACCAAAGTAGACCTTCCGGCCTTGCGGAAATGTGCATTGTCTTATGGAGAACGGAGGGAATTGATATGACTTCAAAAATGTTGTTGGAGCAGTATATGGCGGAACGTCATGCTCTTGGGTTCAGCCTGAAAACGGATGAGGGTTGTATCCGGCGCTTCCTCCAGGACTTTGCTGAGCCCGATGATGGAGAGATTTCGTTTACAAAAGAATATGTTTTAGACCATATTGGAAACAGACGGAACCTGCAAACCAATACCATCCTCAGAGATGTCAGCGCAATCAATGGATTTCTCGATTTTGTGATCCGCAAAGGCTATACAGCATATAAGATCCCTCCTAAATCTCTCCCGAAAGAAAACCGCAATTTTAGAGCCTATATTTTTACGGACGACGAGATTGAGCGGATGCTGACTGCAGCGGATCATGTTCCATTTACGGAGCAGAACCCTGCACGAAAATACCAGATTCCTGTTATGTTCCGAATCTTATTCAACTGCGGATTGCGTACTTCTGAATTGCTTAAACTGCGCATGTGCGATGTAAACCTCAAAGAAAATGTGTTTACCATTTTGGATACGAAATTTCACAAAAACCGCTTGGTGCCATTCTCTGATACAGTTGCAGAATCCTTGACTCAATATCTGGAAATGTCCCCTCCAAAATCTACAGATTCCTTGCTTTTTCCAAGTTTGAACCCACGCAGCAACGGCGGAAGATACGGGAACAGTTGGCTGCAAGCTCAATTTCGCCAGCTCCTCAGAACGGCGGGTATTCCTTACAATGGTTCAGGAAAAGGCCCTCGGCCTCATGATATCCGCCACACATTTGCGGTACACTGTCTTAACAACTGGGTCCTTTCGGGTGAAGATCTTACCGCTGCGCTACCCGTACTTTCACGGTATCTTGGACATAATGGACTGACCGGCACGCAAAAATATCTTCAATTGACGGCGCAAATGTACCCAGATATTGTTGCCAAATTAGAAGTGCAATTTGGTGGTCTCATTCCCCAGATGGAGGTGTCCAATGAAAGCATCTGACTTCTCCAAATTTTTGACGCAGTACCTTACACACTATCTGCCCGTCCAGAGAAATCTGAGCAGCAATACAATTCGTTCCTACCGGGATACGTTTAAACTCCTCCTGATTTTTTGCAGAGACGAGAAAGGCTTTAATATTGCAAAGCTGAATCTGGCCAAGTTGGACAAAAAGTGTATAGAGGACTTCCTTCTGTGGCTGACTAATACCAGAGGTTCTTCCCCATCTACTTACAACCAGCGCCTTTGCGCCATTCACGCTTTCTTTGATTATGTTATGACCGAAGAACCGACGTATATGGAGCAGTGCATTTTAATCCTCAAAATTCCAAGCATGGTATCTCCCGACCCGCCCGCGCAGTACTTAACGCCAGAAAATTTGAAACATTTATTGTCTATGCCGGATACCTCTACTCCTAAAGGACGGAGGCATCTTGTCTTGCTAACTGTTTTGTATGATACAGCAGCTCGTGTTAGTGAACTTGCGGATATTTGTATGCGGGATGTGCGATTAGATTTCCCAGCAGTTATTACTCTGCATGGAAAAGGCGGGAAGATTCGTACAGTGCCTCTCATGAAACCGACTACTGAATTGTTACGTAGTTACCTTGAGGAAAACCACATTGATTTGCGACGAAACCCAGATATGCCCCTGTTTTGGAATGGAAGCAGACACAAACTGACCCGTTCTGGAATTACATACATCGTCCAGAAATATGCAGATATAGCACGGGAAACTGCCTCTGGGATGCCTACCAAAATCTCGCCTCATATTTTTCGCCATACGAAAGCCATGCATATGGTACAGGCCAATGTTAATCCGGTCTTTATTAAAGATTATCTGGGACACGCCGACATCTCTACCACTGAGGTCTATGCCAGAGCAGACAATGAAGCCAAGCGAGCTGCTTTGGAGAAGGCTACAGCCCATCTTGATCTACCGAAAGCATCTCAGTGGGAACAGGATGCTGAGTTGATTGAATGGCTGTCCTCGCTTGGCTAAAACTCCAAAATATTATGCACAGCGAAACAGAGTAAAATGCTCTGTTTCACTGCTTTTTATGGAGGTGCTATACATAATTGATTTCTGTTCATAACGTTCCGGGACTGCTGTCGCATGACAAAGGCCGGACGTTTTCTGTCATCCTCGCCACGCTTAATGACCTGGGGTACCGCGTGGAATGGATGGTGCTTAACAGCAAACATTTTGGAGTCCCGCAATCCAGAAGGCGGCTGTTCCTTATCTGCTATCTTGATCCCCGATGCGCCGGAAAAATATTACCTGTCTTCGGCACAGGTGGAAAAGCTCTTATACAAGTCCTCGGAGGCTCGCAAGGCTCCCGTGTCTACGACGCAGACGGAATAGCCTGCACGCAGACTGCCGGCGCTGGAGGTGTGGGCGGCAAAACAGGATTGTATATCATTCCGCAGGACAGGCCCTTTGTGGATCTATGTGCCGGGGAGGCGAGACAAACGGAGGCCGCCCGCTGCCTCACTGCCCGTTATGGTCAGACAACGCTGTCTAATCATAGAGCAGAACGTTCCGGCGTTCTGCTCATCAAGGAAGCCACGAAAAAAGGCTATAAAGAGGCGAATCCCGGTGACAGTGTCGATCTCGGCTTTTCCGGGAGCAATACCCGCCGTGGTCGTGTGGGACAGGATATCGCCCATACATTGGAGACGAGCTGCATCCAGGGCATCGTGGAACGTGGCGGACGCATCCGGCGTTTGATGCCGCGGGAGTGTCTGCGGCTGCAGGGCTTCGATGAGTGGCAGATCGACCGCATCCTCGCCATCCAGTCTGATGCACAGGCGTATAAGCAGGCAGGCAACAGCGTCACCGCCAATGTCATTGAAGCCATCGGGCGCCGCATCCGGGAGGTGGATGCGGAACTGAAAGCCGGTGCTGCCGCATGATCGGGCTGAAGGACCAGTGCTTCGGCGTGGAAGTTGAAATGACCGGCATCACCCGTGAGCAGGCGGCAACAGCGCTGGCCGCGTATTTTGCAACGGACGCCCGCTATGTGGGCGGCGCTTACGATAAATGGTGTGTGACGGATCGGGACGGCAAAGAGTGGACGGTCATGAGTGACTCCAGCATCCACGGAGAGCAGAAGATCGGCAGCGGCTATCGTGCAACGGGTGACTACAGATACCGCGTGGAGATGGTAACGCCAAAGCTCACCTATGCGGAACTGCCCAAGCTGCAGGAGTGTGTCCGGCAGGTACGCCACGCAGGAGCCAGGGCCAACAGCTCCTGCGGCATCCATGTCCATGTGGATGCAGCCAATCATAACCGGCAGAGTCTGAAAAACCTCATCGGCATCATGTACTCCAAGGAGGATATTCTGTTCAAAGCGCTGCAGGTCAATGAAAGCCGGGCGTCCCGCTGGTGTCAGAAGGTGCGGGAACCCATGCTGAAGCAGGCACGCAGGCTCTCGTCGGATGAAACAAGGGATCTGACGCAGCTGGAGAATATCTGGTATGAGGGAGATAACGGCAGCGCAGACCATTATAACTGGACCCGCTATTACGCACTGAATCTGCATTCGGTCTTTTACCGGGGGACGGTGGAATGGCGCTGTTTCAATTCCACACTCCATGCGGGAAAAGTCGCCGCCTATGTGAATCTGTGCCTTGCCATCTCCGCCCAGGCTATCGCCCAACGCAGCACGGTCATGCGCAAGACCCACAGTGACAATGAACTGTTCACCTTCCGGGTCTGGCTGGTGCGGCTGGGGCTCAACGGCGAGGAATTCAAGCATACCCGTGACCACCTGTTGGCAAATCTGGACGGTGATCGGGCGTGGCGTTTCGATAAGGACAGCTATGCAGTCAACAAAAAGAAGAAAAAATCCAGAGAAATGGAGAGGTGAAGCCTTTGAAGATTCAAATTGAAGATACCGTGTACGAAGGAACCGCAGCCGGGATCATGGAACAGCTTCGGGATCTCAGCTTTGATCCCACAGAGTTCCCGGATGTGGAGACCTACATCTGGTTTGTACAGAACAATGTCATCCGCACCACGGGAATGGACTGTCCGCTGCCGGATGGCGATGCGGAGACACAGGCGGCAGCCCTGCTCCGTCATCTGGACCGCTTTGGCGGCCTGACGATGCTGGAGGTGTGACGTGGAGGAAAACCTGTATTTTGCCTACGGCAGCAACCTTGATCTGGAGCAGATGGCGCAGCGCTGTCCGGACGCCGAGATCGTGGGGCCGGTCAGGCTGGAAAACTACGAACTGCGGTTCCGCGGCAGCGGCTTCGCTACCGTTGCACCGAAAAAAGGCAGTACTGTCCACGGACTGGTGTGGAAGATCACGCCAAACTGTGAACAGTCTCTGGATCGGTATGAGGGGTATCCCCGCCACTACACGAAAGAAACCGTGACTGTTAAAGACGCGGCTGGCGCTGAGATCCCAGTCATGGTCTATATCATGGCAGAGCCGTATTGCCGCCAGCCTGCACTGCCGTCCCCGTATTATTACCGCGTGATCCAGCGGGGCTTTGAAGCCAACGGCCTGCCGGTGGAGTCATTACAGGCTGCGTGGGACAGGACCGTTGACGAGGTGTTCTCCGGAAAGCTGGATAAGCCGAGGAATAAGAAATCGGAACGACGCAAAGAGCCGGAACGGTAATGGCTCTGCCGCAGCAGAAAGAAATAGCCTGTTTGCAATTTCCACCGCGCGTGTTACAATATCCCCTGTTTGTGAAAGGGGTGCGGATATGTTTTACACGATGGAGGAAGCCGCTATTATCGGCGGCTTTCTGGAACTGTATCTGGAACGGGACAGCGTGGACCCGGCAGTGCGGGAGCAGCATCGAAGATTTCGGCAAGGGCTGATGCGCGGTACATTGGAACGGGCCGATTATGAATGGGCGGCTGCGGTGCTGGGCTTCCTGCGCCCCCAATGGTGGCAGGAGCATGAAGATCATCGGGCGTTGGAGAATGCCCTGCTGAAGACCCGGACGCTGGCATCCAAAAAAGAATAAGAATCACCATTTGCGGCAACGGCAGAGGAATCTGTCGCTGCCGCTTTTCTTTTGGGAAGGAGGAACCCATATCAGCACAGAAAAAATGAAAGTCCTTGTGGTGCGCCCCATGGAAATGCCTGAAGTGCAGGAGATCGACCACACTCTTTCTGCCATGCAGGAGCTCGTAGGCGGCACAATTCAGGCAGTTTACCCCTTCGATGACCCGGTGGCGCTCATCGCAAATGACGAGGGCAAGCTGCTGGGCCTGCCGTGGAACCGCGCCCTGACCGATGATCACGGTGTGCCGTATGACATTGTCTGCGGCACATTTTTTGTCGCCGGTCTTAAAGAGGATGATTTTGCCTCGCTGACGGAGCAGCAGATCGAAAAGTACAAGGACAAATACAGCAACGAAATGATCCTCTCTGTTCCGAAACAGCCGGAGGCACATAAGAAACCAATGAAAAAGGAGAAACATGAATATGAAAGATAACTGCATTTTGACTGCTGAGTCAGTCACCGAGGGACATCCCGACAAGCTCTGCGACACCATCGCGGACGCGGTGGTAGATGCCTGTCTTACGCAGGACGCCGCTGCCCGCGTTGCCTGCGAGGTCATGGCCACAGCCGGAAAGATCATCGCCGCAGGCGAGATCACGGCAGCGAAGATTCCGGATATCCCTGCCATTATTTGCAGGACGGTGCGGGAAGCCGGATACGGCGGCAGCGACTATGAGGTGGAGGTCATCACCCATGAGCAGAGTCCCGACATTGCGGAAGCTGTGTGCGGCGGCACGGAGACCGGCGCAGGAGATCAGGGAATCCTGTACGGCTTTGCCTGCGATGAAACAAAGGAGCTGCTGCATCTGCCTGTGGTGCTGGCCCATCGACTGACCCGCCTGTTGACCGATGCCCGCAGGCAGGGCATCATCCCCGGCCTGCGTCCGGACGGCAAGGCGCAGGTGTCTGTGGAATACCGCTCTGGAGTCCCGTGCCGCGTTGCCGCAGTGGTGGTATCCTGCCAGCATGAGGAGGAACTGCCCCTGCCGGAACTGCGCCGGGACATCCTGCGCCATGTGATCCGACCCGCCATGCAGGAACTTCCGCTGGACGAGCATACCGAAGTGCTGGTCAATCCCTCCGGTCGATTTGTCCAGGGCGGTTTTGAAGCGGACACCGGACTCACCGGACGCAAGCTGATGGTGGATACCTACGGCGGCCTCGCCCCTCATGGCGGCGGCGCGCTGTCCGGCAAGGATGGAACGAAGGTGGACCGCAGCGGCGCGTACATGGCCCGTTACATTGCCAAGAATATCGTAGCGGCAGGACTGGCCAAGCGCTGCACCATCAGCCTTGCCTATGCCATCGGCAAGGCACAGCCTGTGGCGGTGACGGTGGAAACGGAGCATACCGGCATCTATTCCGATGACGTGCTGGAGCAGGCAGTCCGCACGGTATTCAACCTGACGCCGGACGGCATGATCGGAACGCTGGGACTGGATCAGCCCATGTTCCAAAAGTTCTGCAATTACGGACACTTCACCCATGCGGACGCGCCCTGGGAGCGCACGGACATGACAGAGGTGCTGGAATGTGCCTGTCGTGCCAAGGAGATGGGCGTATCGGACCGATAACAGAAAAGGCCCGCGAGAGATGGTCTCTCGCGGGCGTGTTATCACTGCACGGAATCCTTGAACGCCTTGCCGGGCTTGAAAGCCGGCGCTTTGGAAGCGGGGATTTCAATGGTGGCTCCAGTGGCCGGATTCTTGCCGGTGCGGGCGGCGCGCTCTTTCACCTCGAAGGTGCCAAAGCCCAGCAGCTGTACCTTGTCACCGGACTTCAACGCAGTCTGCAGCGTGTCGACAAACGCATTCAGAGCGGTGTCACAGTCCTTCTTGGTCAGGCCGCTGGCTTCCGCCATAGCGGTGATCAGTTCTGTTTTATTCATCGTATTTCGTCTCCTTCATATCTAAAATGACTGGAAATGATATGCGCTATTGTAGCAGACTCCCCACCTGCTGACAATACTGCCAGCAAAACAGAATCAGAGAGGATGATCATGATTTCAAAAGAAAAGAAGAACACCCTGCATATTGCGTCCTGCTCCTTCGGCAAAGACAGCCTTGCCACGATCCTGCTGGCGCTGGAGCACGGTGAACCGCTGGATGAAGCGGTCTACTGTGAGGTGATGTTCGATAAAAGGACCTCCGGCGAGGTGCCGGAGCATCGGGCATTCATCTATGAGACTGCGCTCCCCAGACTGGAACGGTTGGGCATCCCGGTCCGTGTGCTGCGTTCGGATAAGACCTATCTGGATTTGTTTGCAGGAACAGTTACTCGCGGTCCGAAAAAGGGACTTCGGCGCGGATTCCCTCTGTGCGGGCATTGCTACGTTCAGCGGGACTGCAAACTCCGTCCCATCCGCCGGTATAACAGGACTCTGACGCCGGATACTGTGCAGTATGTGGGCATCGCCAGCGATGAGCCAGTGCGCTTGCACCGCTTGCAGGGAGATCAGGTGTCCCTGCTGGAAAAATATCACTACACCGAAGAGGATGCAAAGCAGCTCTGCCAAACGGCAGGGCTGCTTTCACCTGTCTATGCGTTCACAGACCGTGGCGGCTGCTGGTTCTGCCCGAATGCCAAGCGGAAGGAACTGCGGCACCTTTATGACCACCATCCGGAGCTGTGGGCAAGAATGCTGGAGCTGCAGGCCATGCCGGGAAAGGTGTCCGAGAAATTCAACCGCACGGAGCGCTTTTCCGACATCGATGCGGCATTCCGAAAAGAAGATGCCCTGTGCCAAAAAGCGGCATAAAAAAGGAAAAGGAGATGAGAACCATCAGCAATCAAAAATATGAGATCACAGACATGGCCCATGAGGAATATCCGTTCCTGCACCGCATCCGCGCGCTGCGGGACATCTGCGGTGAGATTTGCGCAGGCGACATAGGTGGCTTCGTGGAAAGCGAAAGCAACCTGTCCGCGGAGCCGGGAGACTGCGCGTGGATCTTCGATGACGCCATTGCAGCGGGTGACGCCTATGTGGATCGGGATGCCTGTCTGCGGGGCGACGCCATTGCCTGTGGCAGCGCCTATGTTTCCAAAGGCAGCGTGATGAGCGGCCACAGCCACGCCGAGGACAACGCCTATCTCCGCGGGGCCTCCATGACCGGAAAAGCGCTGGCTTCCGGAAACGCGCAGATCATTCACGATCCCCATACGATGGGGACTCCCATTCTGTCCGGCAACTGCAAGGTGTATGGCACGGTGCATGGGGATATCCGCATCACCGGTTCTGCCGTGATCCTGCCCTGCGAGGAAGTCCGCAACGATACAAGGGATACCTTTGTCCTGAGCGGCAAGAGCCGCAGCGTGATCCGCGGCATCGGGCGTGAGACCTTGAAACCTCTGCAAAAAGAAGTAAGTCCTATGAAAACAAAAACGCCAAAGAAACGAGGTGTGGAGCGATGACCGTGTATGAGCAGGAGCTGCGAAAGCTGTTTGAACACAGCGATCTCGTGGATCGGCCTCAATTCTCCGGGCGTGTGTGCGTGGGAGATCTCGGAAAGGACCTGCGTGTACGGGCGGAGTTTCTTTCTACCCATATCTCCAGCCAATATGACGCCATCCGCCTCACGGTGCTCAACCGCACGGAGGGCGTGGTGGACCGGACGCTGCTGCGCTTTCAGGATGTCTGGGGTAAAAAGCAGGTGCCGAACAATCCCAACTTCCGCAGCGGCGTCATTCCCCACCTGTGGGATGACTACGGAAAAGTGGAATGGTACGCCTATCATCCCACTGCCGCGGACTATGCCGCTCTGCGGGATGCCGTCGGACAGTATCTGTCCGCATTCCGGGAGCGCACGCCGGAGCTGAAACAGAGCGGCCCTAAGCTGGTCTATATCTGTGCTCCGCTGCGGGGCGATGTGACAAACAATGTGGAGTTTGCGCGGCAGAAAGCGCAGGAGGTGTTTGTGGAGGGAAATATCCCTATCTGTCCGCATCTGCTGTTCCCGCCTGTCGCAGATCCCGACGATCCCGCCCAGGATGAAAAAGCCAGGGCTATGGGACTGCGCCTGCTGGAATCCTGCCAGCAGATGAATGTGTACGGTCCGGTCTGGACGGATGGGATGTGGCAGGAGATCTATAAAGCCGGTGAGCTGGGCATCCCCGTGTTGACGGATCAGAAGACCATTGGCCGGACACCGCCTGCAAGACGCCTCGGCAGAAAGGAGCGATAAATGCCGATTGAAAAGATCACCGCGGACGATCTGCGGGATATGGAGCATCAGGAGGGACTGGTGCTGCAGGGCTGCGGCGGAGAGGCGCAGGAGTGGCTGGATGGCATCAATGACCTGCTGACGCAGGACGGCATCCTGCAGAATGGCAGCCGCTTTGAGACGGTCAAGGTATTTCAGCACGATGGACTCAACAATCTGCTGTTCCCCTTCGAGAACATTCAGGTGGATATGGGGAAGCTTGCGATGTGGCGTTTGCAGACCCACGGCGCATTCGGCGGCACATGGCTGTCCGACTATGTTCCCAACAGGCTGGGCGGGTTTCACTCCGTCCGGCAGGAGACCCCCCGCCCTCTCTGCCCTCTGCTGGGGCAGGACGGCAACATCTTCCATCTGATGGGTATTGCCGCCAGAGTTCTTCGGCAGAATGGCATGGCGGCAGAGGCAAAGGAAATGCAGACCCGCATCATGGGCGGAGCGTGCCACAGCTACGAGGAAGCACTGGGAATCATCAGCGAATATGTGGAGACGGAGCTGTCTCCGCCCCGCGAAAATCGAACGAAAAAGAAGGAGAAGCATGAGCATGAGCGATAATCAGAAATGGAGCATCCTCCAGGGGGATGCCCTGAAGGTGCTGGGGACCTTTGCCCCCAACACCTTTGACGCGGTCATCACCGATCCGCCCTATGCGTCCGGTGGGCGCACCCAGACGGAGAAAAACAAATCCACAGCCAGAAAGTATTCCAGCATGGGCGAGAATGCGCCGCCCCCTTTCGATGGGGACGCCAAGGACCAGCGCTCCTGGACCCATTGGGCGGCGGAGTGGTTGTATGAAGCGCGAAAGGTATGCAAGAGCGGTGCGCCGGTATGTATGTTTATCGACTGGCGGCAGCTTCCCGCGGCGACAGACGCTCTCCAGTGGGCCGGTTGGATCTGGCGCGGCACCGCAGTTTGGGATAAGGGCAACAGCCGCCCGCAGAAGGGGCGCTTCCGTCAGCAGGCGGAGTATATCGTCTGGGGCTCCAACGGCGATATGCCCATCAGCCGTCCGGTCCCGTGTCTGCCGGGGGTGTTCAAATACGGCAATCCCCAGAGCCGCATCCATCTGACGGAGAAGCCGCTGCAGCTGATGCGGGACATTGTGAAGATCACGGAACCGGGCGGGCATATTCTGGACCCCTTTGCCGGCAGCGGTACCACGGTGCTGGCGGCTGTGCAGGAGGGCTATACCGCCACCGGCATCGAAGTCACAGACACCTATGCGGAGCTGGCACGGGAACGTATTCGGAAGGAACTGGCGTGCGCCGCCTGAGCCTGCGCTGTGTGGCAACAGCACTTGCTATGCGCCTCTTGTAGCATTCTTTGTAGAGAAACAGACGAGCTATTATCAACAGGTAGAAGGATTCGTCCTTCCCTTCGACGCAGCTCGAACTACTGCACGAAACAGCAGGCAGAAAACGGAAGAGATCGAGCGTTGACTCAATATTTGAACGGGCAGGGTGTCTTGATGACACCCTGCCGCTTCTATTTTGGGTGTTACATTGACACCCTGTGCGGAAGGACCCTGCGAAACCGGATGTCTGGCGCTGCTGCCAGGCATTTCTTTTTTCTGGAAAAGGTGCGGACCGTGTCCGCCTGTATTGGAATCAACCTACCTCTCAAAAAACGCCCCGCCGACGGCGGGGAACAGCCAACGCCGCCGTGGGCGGCGCTGGCGCAAGCATCGCGCAAATGTACATTTGCACAGCTTGCCGAGGATACCCCGGTCCCCAATGCCGCCTGCGGGCGGAAAACTTGCGGCTATACGCCGCAGGAAGGAGAAAAATGTGAATGAGAACAAGAAAGAACACCATCTGCACATCGTACTGACAACACAGCAGTATCAGCTGCTGTGCTGTCAGGCCAAAGAGTGCAGGCTGACAAAACGGGCATATCTTGCACGGCTTATTGAGGGACGACCGGTCAAAGCCCGCCCTACAAAAGAAATTAAAGAGCTCCGGACGGAAATACATCATATCGGCAACAACATCAACCAGATTGCCCGCAGCGTCAATGCCGGAATTGCGAAGCCGGAGGATGCCGAACGGGGACTCTATCTTCTGGATCAGGTATATGAGCTTATGTTCCGGATAGCGAATAAGTAATGGCTGTTACGAAAATCCTGCCTCGTAACGGCGGCTTAAAAGAAGCCATTGATTATGTTCTGAACGGTGACAAAACGGATGGGCATATTTTAACAGCACATTTTAATTGCGATCCAGGGAGAGAGTACCGCGAGATGATGAAAACAAAGCTGGAAACCGGACGATTGGATAAGCGTCAATGCTATCACATCATTCAATCGTTCAAGCCTGGTGAAATCACACCTGAACTTGCTTTAGAAATTGCTAAAGCATTCGCGCAGGAACACTTGGACGGCTTTGAGGTTGTGATTGGGACCCATGTAGACCGGCATCATATCCATTCGCATATTGTATTTAATTCGGTAAATGCAGATACCGGTGAAAAGTATCACAGTACGCAGCAAAGCTACTACCAGCAGATCCGCTCCATTTCAGACCGGCTCTGCCGGGAGCATGGATTGTCCGTCATCGTGCAGGGCGCGCCTGCCAGGTCGGTCAGCTACATTGAGTGGCTGCGCCAGTCCAAGGGGCAGCCCACCTTCCGTTCCATGCTGGAGGCAGATCTGCGGGATGCCATCCGGGACGCCAACGACCTCGGCCACTTCTTCCTGCTCATGGAGCATAAGGGGTATGAGATCCATCATGGTGGCAGGCTCGGCTTCCGCCTGCGTGGACAGGAGCGATTCCAGTACCCCGGCAGGCGAGATCCGCTGTTCACAGAGGACGGAATCCGTGCTGCCATCCAGAGCAACCTGGAACAGATCGAAGCGGGACTGCGGCCTGTCTTGCCTGCGCGGCCGGCATATCAGCCGTACCGGAAGCATCCCAGATACAGCGGTTTTCTTGCCCTCTATGTCCATTATCTCTATCTGCTGGGCAAGATCGAAAAGCGGCAGTACCCGCCCCGCATGACGCCGCATCTGCGGCAGGCGGTCATGCGCTTCGAGCAATATCAGGCACAGTTCGCGTTCCTGCGGGAAAATGACATCACAACGCCTGCTGACATGGCGGCATTCGAACAACGCACAGAGGAAACGCTGGGCAGATTGACAAAGCAGCGGACCCTCCTCAATGTGCGGAAGAAGAAACGCCAGCCGCTCTACGCGGCGCTGGCAGACGCGGAGGCGCTGGAACCCAGCAGAGCGTTATACGAGGAAGGGCTCACCGGCATGGAGCAGGAGTTTGAGCAGTACATGAAAGCCGTGAAGCTGCTGGAGGACAGCGGCGTTCCGCAGGAGGTGCTGGAGAAAGAAAAGGCAGAAGTGTATGAACAGCTCTCAGAGGTGAATCGGAAGATCCGGGCAGAGCGGGAAAAGCTGAAGCTCTGCCGGGAGATCTGCCAGCAGACGCCTGTAATGGAACAGGACATCCAGAAAACAGAAGAACACCAGAAGGAGGTGCGGGAGCATGAACATCGGAGGCGGTGAAGCGGCGGACCAGCTGGTACGCATGATGCTCTCCGGCAGCGAGGTCGCTGTCCGGCTGAGCGGCTCCGCCATTAAAAATGTACTGGCGCTCACTATGGCGCTGGCGAAAAACCACAAGACCATTTCCGGTAAAGTCAATCTGGTCAAGATGCTGAAGGAGACCCGCGATGTGCGGCGGTTCGCCATGTCTCCGGAGCAGTATCAGCAATTCAGGCAGCGGGCAGGAAAACAGAAGATCCTGTTCTCTGCCATCCGTGATTCGGATAACAAGGGAAAAGTCGTGGATGTGATCATGCCGGTAACGGAGATCGACCGCGCCAATATGATCTTTGAGCGCATCCGATATACCGGGCAGCCGGAGCAGGCGCGGCAGGATGCCCCCTCTAAGGAGCAGGGAGCCCGTTTGGGACAGGAGGCGCCGCAGCGCGAACAGCAACGCCCCCAGCAGGGGGAAACGCCTGTGACACCGCCTGTGGGCAAGCGGCAGGAGGTGGCACCAAAAAAAGAATCTCGGTCGGGAACAGACTTGCCAGATACCAAAGGCAGATCGACCTCATCCAGCGGCAGGGAAACGGCTGCCGGGACGATGACGAATGAGCGCACTTCAGTTCTGGAACGGTTGAAAGGGTATCAGGCGCAGCTGGATACCCGGCAGAAGTCTGCCCCGGCCAAAGAAAAGATCCATCAAAAAGCACGACCGGACAGGACAAAGTAAGGAAGCCGTTTCGTCAGCGAGGCCGGCAGAGCATTCTACTCTGCCGGCCTCGTATTTTTTACGCAGGAGGTGGTGCGGCTGAAAAAGACATCCCAAACAACGGATCTGGTACTTGCCCTGTTCCTCTATATCCCTGTGGTATGGGCGGCGCTGCTGATCGCCCAGTCCCTTGGCGGCGGTCTGCCGGAGCTGCTATCAAACTTAACTGCCGCGCTGGAACAACCCTTCCAGATCCAATGGACAGACAAGAGCCTGTTCTCCATTCTCGTCTGCACCGGCGCGTATCTCATGGGGCTGTGTCTCTATGCTTCCGGACAGGGCAGGACACGGGACGGAGAGGAACACGGCTCCGCCGCATGGGGCTCTCCCCGGCAGCTCAACGCGCAGTTCCGGCAGAAGCAGAACAAGATCCTCACTCGCCATGTGCGGCTGGGGCTGGATACCCACAAGCACCGGCGCTCACTGAATGTGCTGGTCATTGGCGGCAGCGGCGCGGCCAAAACCCGCGGCTATGTCAAGCCCAACATTCTGGAAGCAAACAGCAACTATGTGATCACGGACCCGAAGATGGAGGTGCTGACCGCCACCGGAGGGTATCTGAAACGGCAGGGATACGACATCCGAGTGCTGAATCTGGTGGATCTGTCGCAGTCGGACGGCTATAACCCGTTCCGCTACCTGCGGGATGAAAAAGACGCGCTGAAGCTGGTCAACACGCTGATCCAGGCAACGACGCCCAAGGGTAGTCACGAGTCCGATCCGTTCTGGTCGAAGTCCGAGACAGCACTGCTGCAGGCCATCATCCTCATGCTGTTCCAGGAAGCGCCGGAATATGAGCAGAATTTTTCCATGGTGATGCGTGTGCTGGAATATGCCGAAGTGAAGGAGGACGATGACGAGTATGTCTCCCCGCTGGATCTGCTGTTCCGGGCAATGGAGTATGAGAACCCGGAAAGTGTTGCCCTGCGGCAATATAAGGTTTTCAAGCAGGCGGCGGGCAAAACGGCAAAATCGATTCTGGTGTCTGCCGCTGTGCGGCTGGCACCCTTCAATCTGCCGCAGATCAAAGCCGTCACCGACCATGATGACATGGATCTCTACACGCTGGGAGAGCGAAAGTGCGCTCTGTACGCCGTCATCCCGGATAATGATACGACATTTACTTTTTTAGTGAGTCTTCTGTACTCCCAGATCTTCCAGACCCTTTACTACTGCGCAGACCAGATCCATCACGGAGCCTTGCCCTGCCACGTGCATTTCATCTTGGATGAAGCGCCATCGGTCAATCTGCCGGGGCTGCCGCGGGAGCTTGCGACCATGCGCTCACGCAACATCTCCTGCAGCACCATCATCCAGAACATGGCGCAGATCAAGGAGCTGTATAAGGACTCGTGGGAAACCATCCCCGGCAACTCGGACACGCTGCTCTATCTGGGCGGTAACGAGGCAAGCACCCACAAGTACATTTCCGAGGCGTTGGGCAAGTCCACCATCGACACCAAGACCCACGGGCAGACCAAAGGGCGGTCCGGGTCTTACTCCACCAACTTCCAGATCAGTGGGCGGGAACTGCTGACGCCGGACGAGGTGCGGATGCTGGATAACCGGTATTGTATTCTGTTCATCCGCGGCACACGGCCGGTGATGGACGAAAAGTATGAGCTCATGGAGCATCCCGCCATCCGCTATACGATGGATGGCGGCGGACCGCCCTACATCCACCACGGGACGGCGGAGCCTCCCATTCCGGGAGAGCCGCTGTTCCAAATTGATTTTGACAATGAAAAGGAGAATGCTGCAGCATGAAACATGATTTGAACAACAAAAATTTCGAGAGAAAGGCAAAGCGGATCTATTCCGTCTTTGCCTGCGTTGCCCTGCTTCTGGTCGCCACCGCGGTGCCCGCGCTGGCCGCAGACGATCCGCTGACGGTGGTCAACAACCTGTCCGATTTTATTTTCTCGCTGATCCGCGCCATTGGTCTCATCCTGCTGGGCTTCGGCATCCTGCAGGTGGGCCTGTCCCTCAAGAGCCACGATCCCTCCCAGCGCGCCAACGGTATGCTGACGGTGGCAGGCGGTATCGTCATCACCTTCACTAAGGAGATCCTCACTCTCATCACCGGCTGAAAAACGCGGCAGGGTGAACGGCATGATACCGTTCACCCTGTTCTTCCCGTAGGAGGTGATTTTGAATGGGAAGTGGAAACTGGATCGTAGACAATTTGAACTCTGCGCTGGAAATGTGGAACGGAAGGCTGGCAGAGATCTGGCAGCTCATCAGCACCTCGCCGGATTCCTTCAAGGGCGGCGGTGTCTGGAATGTCATCGTGAACATCAACGATGGATTAAAAGCTGTGGGGTATGCGTTGTTGGTGCTGTTTTTCGTGATGGGCGTGGTCAAGACCTGCGGCAGCTTTACCGAGATGAAGAAGCCGGAAGTGGCCTTCAAATGCTTCATCCGCTTTGTGCTGGCGCAGGCGGCGGTATCGTGGGGCATGGAGCTGATGACCGGCGCGTTTCGCGTTGCCCAGGGCATGGTGACGACCATCATGGATTCCTCCGGGCTGACGGCGATGTCTGCCACCACATTACCGGATGAACTGGTGAGTGTCATCGAGGATGTGGGCTTTATTGACTCCATCCCCCTTTGGGCGGTGACGCTGCTGGGCTCTCTCTTTATCTGGGTGCTCTCCCTTGTCATGATACTGACGGTATATAGCCGCTTTTTTAAGCTCTATATCGCAACGGCCATCGCACCCATCCCGCTGGCCAGCTTTGCGGGACAGCCCTCCAGTAGTATCGGCGTAGCCTTTTTGAAAAGCTATGCCGCCATCTGTCTGGAGGGCTGTGTCATCGTATTGGCCTGTGTGATCTTCTCTGCCTTTGCCTCGTCCCCGCCCGCCATCGCGGACGATACGCTGGCGGCAGCCACCATCGTATGGAACTATGTGGGTGAGCTGATCTTCAATATGCTGGTGCTGGTAGGCGCGATCAAGATGAGCGACCGCATCATCCGAGAGCTGATGGGCCTTGGCTGATTCAGCGCCACAGGCCCTCTGTGCTGACGGTGTCTTCGCCGTTCTCCCGTGCTTTGCGAACACGGTAGGAGAAATACTCCATAGCGGCAGCGTCATCCCGTGCCTGCATAACAAGATCGCAGACAAAGCGGATCAGCGAAAGCAGCCAGGACAGCACCACCAGCCCTACAAGGGCGAACAGGATGCGGTCTGCCAGCACGGTATGGGTGCGATACCAGCCGTGGAACACCGTCAGCATGGACACGGTGTACAAAAGCGGGATGGTCATCCGCGTCAGCGCGGCGAACCGGGAGAGAAGCGCCAGGACGCCAAGCCCGGCGATCATCAGAAAAGCGATCATGTGTCACGACCTCCTTCATCGGGTTTGTGGCATAGTACCATGACTGCACAGACAAAGCAAGAGTCTGTTCAGCAAAACTCAGAAAAAACTCGGAGGTGATCCATTGGAGGTCCGCATCAACAAAGAAGTACGAAATTACCAGGAGAGTCTATTCTTCGGCCTGTCCCTACGGCAGTTGCTGTTCGCACTGCTGGCGGTCGCCGTGGCAGTGGGCGTATATTTCGGCCTGCGCCCTGTGCTGGGGAATGGGGAGATCGGCTGGGTCTGCGTGCTTGCAGCCTTTCCCTTTGCCCTGGGCGGCTTTTTTCAGTATAACGGCATGACGCTGGAACGCTTTCTGCTCGCGTATATCCGCTCTGAATTCCTGTTTCCCCGCAGGCTCGTGTTCAAATCGGACAACATATACGCCAAAGCTCTGGAAAATTCAACGATAAAGGAGGCTCTCAAACTTGATTAAAACTCTGCAAAATACACTGAAGCAGGACAAAGAAAGATTTACGGTTCCGAAATCTGTACAGGACATCATCCCCATCCGCCGCATCTGGCCGGATGGGGTCTTTCAATTTGGCAGCAAGTATTCTAAAACACTGCGTTTTAGCGACATCAATTATGCCATTGCCTCGAAAGAGGATAAGACAGCCATGTTTCTCAGCTATTCCGAGCTGCTGAACGCACTGGACACCGGCTCCACCACGAAGATCACCATCAACAATAAGCGCCTGGACCGGCGCAATTTTGAGCAGGAGATCCTCATCCCGCCCAAGGGAGATGATCTGGACGGCGGGCGTAAGGAATACAACGCCATGCTGCTGGATAAGGTGACGGACTCATCCAACAGTGTGGTGCAGGAGCGCTACATCACACTGTCCGTCCACAAGAAAAATGTGGAGGAGGCCCGCGCATTTTTTGACCGCACGGTCCATGACGCCTCTTCCCGTCTGAACCACATGGACTCCCACTGCGAGGAGATGGATGCGGCAGACCGTCTCCACATCCTGCATGATTTCTACCGTGTGGGCGAGGAAAGCGAGTTCCGCTTTGACCTCCGGGAGAACATGAAGAACGGACGCTCTTTCAAGGACGCCATCTGCCCGGACAGCATGGAATTCAAAAAGGATCATTTTATCATGGGCGGTAAATATGGCCGGGTGCTTTTTTTGAAGGAGTATGCCAGCTACATCAAGGATTCCATGATCAATGAGCTTACCAGCCTGAACCGCAGTCTCATGCTGTCCATTGACATCATCCCTGTTCCTACCGATGAGGCGGTGCGGGAGATGCAGAACCGCCTGCTGGGTGTGGAGACCAATGTGACCAACTGGCAGCGCCGGCAGAACGCCAACAATAACTTTTCTGCCGTTGTACCTTACGATTTGGAGCAGCAGCGCAAGGAGACTCGCGAGATGCTGGACGATCTCACCACCCGCGACCAGCGGATGATGTTTGCCGTGGTGACGCTGGTGCATCTGGCAGACAGCAAGGAAGAACTGGACAGTGATACGGAAACGCTCCAGTCCATTGCCCGCAAGCACCTCTGTCAGCTCACGACGCTGAACTGGCAGCAGGCGGACGGGCTGGTGACGGCGCTGCCGCTGGGCCTGCGCCGCATCGATGCCCTGCGCACTCTGACCACGGAAGCACTGGCTGTCCTCATGCCCTTTAAGGCCCAGGAGATCTGGGACCGGGGCGGCGTGTACTACGGGCAGAATGCCATCAGCAAAAATCTCATCGTGGCGGACCGCAGGCAGCTTCTCAACGGCAACGCATTCATTCTGGGCGTCTCCGGCTCCGGCAAATCCTTCAGCGCCAAGAAGGAGATGGTGTCACTGGCGCTGTCCACGCAGGACGATATCATCGTCATCGATCCGGAGTCGGAGTACCGCCCCCTCATCGAAGGACTGGGCGGTCAGGTCATCAATATCTCCGCCACCTCACCCAACCATATCAACGCCATGGATATGGAGCAGGGCTATGGGGATGGAGAGAACCCCGTGGTGCTGAAATCCGAGTTCCTGCTTTCCCTCTGTGAACAGCTCATTGGGGCGGGCAAGCTGTCTGCCAAGGAAAAATCCGTCATCGACCGCTGTACCGCGCAGGTGTACCGGGACTATATCCGCAGCGGCTATCACGGCGCGGTCCCCACCTTGCAGGACTTCCACGCGGAGCTGCTCCGCCAGCCGGAAAAGGAAGCACAGGATGTGGCGCTGGCCATTGAGCTGTTTACAGACGGCAGTCTCAACACCTTTGCCAAGCCCACCAATGTGGACACCAATGCCCGTATCCTCTGCTACGATATCCGGGACCTTGGCAAGCAGCTTCTGCCGGTAGGAATGCTGGTGGTGCTGGACAGCATCTTCAACCGCATCATCCGCAACCGTGGGCTGAAGCGCAACACCTGGATCTATATCGACGAGATCTATCTGCTGTTCCAGCATGAGTACAGCGCCAACTTCCTGTTCACCCTGTGGAAACGAATGCGAAAATATCAGGCTTGCGGCACGGGGATCAGCCAGAATATCGAGGACCTGCTGCAGTCCCACACGGCCCGCACCATGCTGGCAAACAGTGAGTTCCTCATCATGCTGAATCAGGCGGCCACAGACCGGGAGGAACTGGCGCACCTGCTGAACATCTCAGATAACCAGCTTTCCTACATCACCAATGTGGACTCCGGGCGTGGGCTCATCAAGTGCGGCAGCGCCATCGTGCCTTTCGTGGACAGCTTTCCCCGCCACACCAGGCTGTATCAGATGATGACGACCCGCCCCTCCGACCTTATCGCGTGATGTGCTATGAAAAAAATCAAAGAAAAACCCACGCTCTCTGAACGCATCAAGGAAAAGGCGGTATCGACACCCAGAGAACTGCTACGCAAAGGCTTAGACGACGGCTCTGAGCGGCTGCGGACGCAGCTGCGGGATACGGCCCAGCACGGGCAGGCAGACGAGTACGGCGGCGACACCATTGAGGATACCGCCGCCCGCGGCCTGCGTCGGGCAGAAAAGGAACTCACCCGGCAGCGGAAGAAGAAACCGCAGGAGCAGCCGCCGGAGGGCGGCGCTCCTGCTGCCGATGCCACAGGGCAAAAGCCTTCTGCTATCAAGGAAAAAGATACCACTTCTGCCGGGTCGCAGCCGCAGACCGCTGCGGAGCGTGGACGGCAGCAGGCGCGCCAGAACGCCGCGCAAAAGGCCGCCAAGGTCAAGACAAAAGATACTTATATCGGCGCACAGACAGAGACACAGGTCACAGTGGCAGCGGAACCGCAGCGGCAGGGGCAGAGAGTATTCATGGAGGAACGCGGGCGCAAAGCTGCCCGATGGCAGGCAGAGCAAAAGCGAGCCGTATCGCGCCGCCGAATCAAGACGGCACAAGCCTTACATTCAGACAGGGACGGTAGCGCCATGCCGGACAGAATGTGTTCGGAGCAGATACCGCACATCAAAGAACGGGCTGAAACCAGCTTGCCCAAACCAGCGAGGAAAAAGCACTTGCCGATGGGGCGTGACATCGTCTCTGTTTCGCCGCGTTCTAAGAAGATAGCTGATACAGCGAAAACTTTGGAGTCCGCACAGAAGCAGGCGGCCATGCTGCAAAGCAACGCCCATGCCGCACGGGAAGCAGCGGTGCAGACAGCGCGGTATCAGCAAGCCGCGAAAGCGGTGCAGGCCACGGCGCAGAAAGCATCCCAGGCGGCAGGACGGGCGCTGCGGGCCATCCTGTCCGCCGCCAGAAGTCTTGCGGCGGCGATGATGGCTGGCGGCAGTACGGTCCTCTCGATGGTGTTAGTTATCTGCCTGATCGGGCTCCTGGTCGCGTCACCGTTTGGGATATTCTTTTCCGGCGAGGACAGCGGCACCGGATATACGATGCCGGAGGCTGTGACTATGCTGAATACAGAGTTTACAGACCGCATCGAGCAGATCAAGGCGGAGAATCCGCATGATGAATTGGATATGGACAACGCCGGCAGCGCCGCCATGATCTCTAACTGGCGGGATGTGCTGGCTGTTTATGCTGTGCGGACAACGACAGATGCATCGTCGCCGGACGAGGTGGCGACGCTGACGGAAGAAAAGCTGGATATTCTGCGGCAGATTTTCTGGGATATGAACGCCATCTCTTATTGGGTGGAAACCATCTCAGGCGACAAGGATGAAAGCGATACCGTCATCCTGCACATCACTGTCACAGTCAAGGATCATCTGCAAATGGCGGACGAGTATCGGTTCAACGCCGAGCAGCACAAGCTGTTGGAGGAACTGATGCAGCCGGAGTATCAGGAACTGTTCGCGGCGCTCACCGGTAGCTACCAGGACATTGAGCTGAGTCCCGACGAGGTAGCGAAGATCATGGAAAACCTCCCCGCCGATCTCAGCGAGGCACGCAGAGAAGTTGTGCTGACAGCATATCAGCTCTTGGGCAGAGTCCATTATTTTTGGGGAGGAAAATCTTTGGTAATCGGCTGGGACTCCCGCTGGGGAATGCCGATGGAGGTCACAGCCGAGGGCAGCTCCACCACCGGCACTGTGCGGCCCTTCGGACTGGATTGTTCGGGAATGGTGGATTGGGTGTTCTACAACCAGAGCGGCGGACAATATGTCATTGGGCATGGCGGTGGGGCTACGGCACAGCACAGCTACTGTACCCCCATTGACTGGAGCGATGCCCAGCCGGGCGACCTTGTGTTTTACCCGGAGGATTCCCATGTCGGCATTGTCTGCGGATTTGACGGCAGCGGCAATGTGCTTATCATCCACTGCGCCAGCAGCGAGAATAATGTGGTGGTGACGGGGAAAAGCGGCTTCACCTCGATTGGCAGGCCCGAGTATTTTGCGGATTGAGAAATGTGCGCATGGAGATGTGTTCATAGTTGATTGCTATCGTGCTCCATGATATACAGCGAAAGGCAGGGAGCCTCAATAGAGGCTCCCTGCCGCTTGGGTTCTTACTTGCCCTGATAGGCTCTGAAAAGGAACGTAACGATTTGTGCGCGGGTGCAGCTATTGTCCGGCCCGAACAGGCCATCACCAATGCCGTTTGTGACTCCGTTCTCCACCGCCCATGCCACAGCGTTTGCATAGTAGCTATCGGTAAGAACATCGCTGAACTCTGCCTTGCTATCGACCAGCTTACCAATGGCACGGAACAGGAAAGTCACGCTCTGGGCACGGGTGCAGGTGGCGTCAGGACTGAATTTGCCATCACCCGTTCCTGTGGTGATACCGTTTTCTACCGCCCATGCAACCGCCTTTGCATAATAGGCATCAGTGGACACATCGGCGAAACTGCTCATAGCCTTGGGTTCGGGAGAACCGGCAGCACGCCACAGGAAGGTGACGATCTGTGCGCGGGTGCAAGGCTGGTTCGGCCCAAAGAGGCCGTTGCCAATACCGCCGGTGATGCCCTTCTTGGCGGCCCACTTCACAGCCTCATAGTAGTAGGCGTCGGTGGGAACGTCCGCGAAGTCCAGCGTCTCGATCTCAGCGAATTCTGCGGAAACCGTCACCTTGGAGGCGGGCATGGTGAAGGTAAACTTGCCGTCGCCCTTGTCCTTCACCTTGATCTTGCTGCCGCTGGCGTCCTTCACGGTCAGGGTGTCCAGCTCATAGCCGCTGTCGGGCTTGACGGTGATGGTCACGGTATCGCCCTTGGAGGCGGTCTTGGGGCTGACGGTCACATCGCCGTGCTTGACAGAGGGCGTGGAGACGTCATAGCGTCTGGAGGAAGAGCTGGAACCGCCGCCGGAGCTGGGCGCAGAGTAGCTGACCGTCCAGACACCGTTCGCGGTGCTGCTCACATAGTAATTGCTTGCCAGAGCGCCGGAGGGGTTTGTCAGATACACGCCGGAGGTCAAACCGGATTTTGCAAGAACCGTGTAGGTATAAGCGCCCTCGCTGCCAGCGCGCTTGACAATGTTGGCGCTGCCGTTGCCCACAACGTAAACGCTCGGATCGCTGCTGAACGTGCCGCCGGAGATACTCCAAGTAGCACCCGTAGTGGTATACAGACCACCGGTAAAAGTACCGCTTGTCACGGTAACCGAGCCGGTATTGTGGCCGCCATCAAAGTGCCTGTTTTCAATTGCATGATTCGCTTTTGCGTCAAAAGTGCCGCCATTGATCGTGGCAACATGATTATTCTGAATGGCCGCCTGCGTCATATTGCTGAAAGAACCGTTGTTAACAGTCAGCGTAGCGTTATCATCGTTCTTGATGGTGTTAATGCCGCCGGAGAACGTACCGCCGTTGATTGTGAGACTCGGAGTTTCCTGATTTGTTCCGGAAACATAACCACTTCTCGGGTTGGTATCACTAAAATTGTAGTATCCATTGGCGATAAGGCTGGAGAAGCTGCCGCGCGAGGTCACGGAAGCGTTCTTTCCAATCGTCATCGTGCCATGGTTGAGGATATTATAGTAGCTGTTGCCGTTTGCATCCTTAATAGATGTACTGGCTTCTGCACTGCGGGTATAGCTGCCGCCGTTCAGGATCACGGTACCGTTGTTATAAATAGCGGCCTTGCCGTGCGTCACATTGTCCACGGTACCACTGCCGGTAACAGTCAGCGATGCCCCCAATGCGACTGTAATGGTGTCTTGCCCGTCAGCGTTGGTCAGCTTCTTACCGTTCAGGTCGAGCGTGATGGTCTTGCCCGCGGGGATGGTGACATTTTCGGTCACATCCTTCAGCAGCTTCACGGTCTCGCCGGTGTTGGCTTCGTTGATGGCGGCGGTGAGGGTGGTGTACTCCTTTGCCCCGATCATAGCGACCGTATCCTCGTGCGGCTTCACCCAATGACCCTTCGAAACCTCCACAAGCACTTCGTTGGCGTTCTTGTTAACAATATCGCCGTAATCAGTACCGGCGGCAACGACCTTGTTGTCAATGATCACAAGACCGGCTGTGCCGACCTCTTTACGGCCGAAGATGCTGTCTTTGGGCTTTTGGGGGTCTGCATTTTCCTGCGTCAAGATATTCTGGCTTGCGGAAGTAGCAGCGTCAACGGTGACCTGACCGACATTCGCCGTGCCGACCAGATCGCCGACGCGCCAGCTCTTTCCCGTCTCAGTGCACTTCAGAGTGCTGTCCTTTACAGTGCAGCCCGTGATGGTGTGGTAGGTGGCGGGATTCGCACCGGCGTGACCGATCAGGCCGCCGACAGAGCCCTTCGCCTCAATCGTCACATTCTCGACGGAGCAGTTTGTAAGCGTGACCCTGGTATCGACCGGGCCGTCGTTCGGTTTGTTATAGCCGGATGTCCAGCCGATCAGACCGCCGACGCGCGCGTCGCCGGTGCTGACAATTTTGCTGTTCTTCAGATGGCAGTTATCCAGTTCGATTCGAGTCATGGAATCCACGCAGTTGATAAATGCGCCGATTCCCTGATCATTCGTTGTGTCGTTGATATCCGCATCAGCAATGGTCAGATCCTTGATCACAATGCCGGATTTGCCCGCAAAGCCGCCCGCAAACAAGGGGGCGCTCAGGCCGGTGATGGTCTTGCCGTTGCCGTTCAGGGTGATGACGCCCTGACCATGGTATCCATCCACACTCACCGGCGTCCAGCTCTTACCGGTCATATTGATGTCGTCCAGCAGCTCGATCACGGTGTCGCCGGTTTTGTCTGCGGCCGCAAAGGCGTCGGCGAGGGTGGGATACTCGGTATCGCCGATTTTGGCAACATACGACATTTTAACCTCGCCTGTGGTCGCGTCAAAATTTGCACCAGGCGCAAGGTAGTCATTGTTGATTTCTCCGGCGAACGTACCGGCTGTGATGTTGAACTCGTTCTTGGCGGCTTCGGCATCCTTTTTGCCTGTAATATTAAAGTCACCGCTGATGCCGGTGCCGTTGGCCTCGATGGTGACTTTCTGCTCGCCCGCAGAGCCTTCAATGTCCTTCTGAAGCAGGCCCTTAGTGCAGTCCGCAGCGGTCACAGTCGTCAGCGTGATATTCGTAGGCTTGGAAGCAACGATAGCCGCCTTTTCAGTCAGACCGTCAAAGCTCGTGTCCGTGACCGTCACCGTGGGCGCAACATCCAAATCCCCCTCGTTGTAGGTCTTGATGCCGCGCGTGCCGATGAAGGTGCTGCCCTTCACTTCGGTATTGCCGCCGTAGTTCCACAGATTGAACTTACCAGAAGTAGCATTGGTGAACTGGCATCTGTCAAACACCGTCTTGCCGTACTGGTTGTTGCACACGCCGTTGGGGAAGGTGCAGTTCGTGTAGGTCACGGTGTTTTCTGCCGCATTTGTATTGCGGAGCCAGCAGGTGAAGTAATTGGTGCTGTGACCGTAGTCACCACCATAAGTTGGATTAGGTTTGCTCAGCTTCAGGTTTGTAAAACTGACATCGATGTCGTACTTCTGATCAGCCAAGATTGCAAGACCGCCGGTGATGCAGATTTCCGCATCGTCGGTTATGCCAATGAACTCGACCTTGGAGAGGTCGATCAGACCAGCTTTTGCGACCTGCACCCAGCCGGTATCATTCACTTCAACCTTACCACTGATCTCATAGGTGATGACGCCGTTTTCGCCAAGCGCCGCACCGACGGCTTCGCTAAACGAACTATAGCTCGTCTCCCCTACCTTGATCGGTCCAGCGCCTGTCGCCTCCTCCGCCAGGGCTGCCGTCGGTAAGATCGACAGCGCCATCGCGAGGCATAGTAAAATGGATAGCAGCTTATGTTTCATAATGATCCTCCTACAGTATATGTTTTCTGCGGCTCCCCGCAGTTTGGGCACTTATTTTTACCGGCTCCGCCGGAGGTTCACTTAAAATCGCTGTGCATCGGTCCAATGGCCGGCCCGCGCAGATTGGACAGCCGCAGCGCTGCTTTCCCGTGCGGCTGCTGACGACCGCCCGCCACGCATGGCCGTTTTCACACAGCCACCAGGCCCTCCGGCTGCTGCCGGGCGTCACCTGCTGTGGCGTGAAACTGCCGTTAAGGGTCGGATGCCACTGCGATGCGATCACCGGCTCCTTGGTCTCCAGATCATTAAATCCCGGCAGGACCTTGCGGTTGGTGCAATATGGACAATCGCTCCCCCTGTTCACACGGTGGGCAATGACCGCACAGAAGGAATGTCCTCTGTCACAGAGCCACCACACGCGGCGATTGGAATATGCGCTCACCGCCTCCGGCGTCAGCGCACCGTTCTTTTTCCGATCCCACTGTTCAGCAAGCTGCGGATGCAGCGAAGTGAGATCATTGAATCCAGGCAGGACCTTTTGTCCCGCGCAGAACGGACAGCCTGCGTTTGATGTAACGCGGCTGGCAACGCTCGCCTGCCAGCTATGTCCTTTCGGACACCTCCACCAGACCTTCCGATGTGCTCCCGGCATGACCTGCGTCGGCAGCAGCGGAGAATTCTTTTCCGTGTCCCACTCCGAAAGCAGATCAGGAAATTTTGCCGCCAGAGAGTTTTCCTCCGGCAGAACGATGCGGCCAGCGCAGACGGGACAGCCCGTTCCCCGCGCGCGGATTCTGACTTCGGAACGGTAGGAATGGCCTTGGGGGCATCGCCACCATACCTTTTGATGGCTTCCGTAGGTCACATCCTTCGGCGTGAGCGGCGCATTGCGTTCATCGTCCCATTGTGCCAGCAGGAGAGCTTGTTCATGCCCGGCGCAGAAATCGTACAGAGACGGATGGATCGCTGCTCACCTCCCGCAGAATACTTGTCCGCCTGCAATACAGGCGGAAGGGTCTTTTATCGCGCATTGTGTATCTGGCACAGTGGATAAAAATGTACAGGTTGCCGACCACAGCGATATACACAAAATCTGCACCTTAATCATAGCACTCCTCTAATAGAATATCAATAGGATAACAGCTTAAAACCGACTAAAAAAGCGTACTTTTTTATCCAAGCATCTCCGTCCGCTCTTTCTTAACAGTTTCTTTACATCTGTCATCCTGCGCCCAGAGCAAAAAGCTCCGGTGGGTGACGCCCAATAGTTTTCCTGCCGCACGTGCGGACAGCTCGCCACGCTCCCAACGCGCTTTGACTTCGCCGAACCCTTCCGGCAGCGCCTTGCGGGGTCTGCCGAATTTCACGCCGCGCGCCTTCGCTGCGGCGATCCCTTCCGCCTGCCGCTGGTGAATGAACTCGCGCTCTGTCTGCGCCACATAGGATAGCAGCTGCAACACGATGTCTGCGATCAACGTTCCGGTGAGGTCGCGATTCCGCCGCGTGTCAAGCAGAGGCATATCCAGCACAACGATTGCCGCACTCTTTTCCTTTGTGATGATGCGCCATTGCTCCAAAATTTCTTCATAGTTTCTGCCGAGACGGTCGATGCTCTTGATCACAAGCGTATCGCCGTCTTTCAGTTTGCGCAGCAGCCGCTGGTAGCTGCGGCGGTCAAAATCCTTGCCGGACTGCTTGTCCACAAAAATCGCCCGGTCCGTTAAACCGAATTTCCGCAGAGCGATGAGTTGGCGCAACTCATTCTGTTCCTTGGTCGAAACTCTTGCATAACCGTATTCCATGTGCTGACCTCCCAATTTATCGGTGGATAAATTGTAAGCCAGGTGCCGGCCACATGGACAATATAGTGTTATATCACTATTATAGCACATATTTTTCTGTTAGTGAAGTATCACTAATAACCTTTTCTCAAATAATTTACCATAGTGGTAAATCGTCATGGAGGTTTACACTATGGATACTCGGGAAACTGTTGCACTTCGCATCCGCCAACTTTGCGCAGAACGAAAAATTACACCGAACGGATTAGCAAATCTGTCTGCCGTTCCTCAAGCAACCATCAAGAGTATCCTTAATAATGAAAGTAAAAATCCGGGCGTCGTGACGATTAAGAAGCTTTGTGATGGTCTTGACATTACCCTCGGTGAGTTCTTCTCCACGCCTGAATTCGATACACTGGAACAGGAGATCAAGTGAAGCCTCTTTCTCAGCCTCTACCGCCAGCACTCCTCCATTTTTTCGCGTAGAGTACACGCATAGTGCGTGAACTCTACGCTCTATACGGGGTATTCTCGCATTTTCACGGAAAATCTTCCATCCGCTGCTGCGTTTGACGGTTACGTATTGCCGCCGCGCCGTTTCCCATTTGAATGGAGTACAGCTACATGAAAAATGAATCCCAATATGGTCTGCTGCTCTTACAGCAGTATCTGTATGAGCATACGGATGATCAGCATCCGGCTTCCGTAGCGGATATTCTTGCTTTCTGGCAGGAGCATGGCATTCAGGCAGGGCGCAAGAGCGTATATTCCGCTATTGAAGTCTTGCAAAGCAGCGGTATGGACATCGTCTGTGTCAAAAGCACCCAGAATCAATACTTCGTGGGTGAGAGGCTGTTCGAACTGCCGGAGCTGAAGCTGCTGGTGGACGCGGTAGAATCCTCCCGCTTCATTACGGCCAAAAAGAGCGAGCGGCTTATTGGAAAGCTGGGTAAGCTCACTAGTGAATCTCATGCCCGCCAGTTGGATCGGCATATCTATATGGAAGGTACCGCCAAACCGGAGAATGAGTGTATTTATTACAGCGTGGATGAGATCCATAACGCCATTCAGGATAAACGGCAGATCACCTTTCAGTATTACGAATACACCCCGCAGAAAGAAAAGATACTCAAGCATAACGGTTACCGCTATCAGTTCAGCCCGTATGCCCTTATCTGGAGCCGGGATTGTTATTACGCAGTGGGCTGGTCGGAAAAGCACGGGAAGCTGGCACAGTTCCGAGTGGATCGAATGGTGGCTGTGGAATCATCCGACCAGGCGGCTGTTTGTATGCCAGACTTCGACCCGGCTGAGTATGTGCGGAAAATATTCGGAATGTACCCGGACGATCTGTGTACGGTGGAGTTGTTGTGCGAGAACGAGGTCATGCGCAGCGTAATAGACCGCTTTGGCGAAGATGTCTCAACGATGACAGCAGATGACGGCCATTTCAAGGCCATCGTGGAGGTAGCGCCCAGTCCACCGTTTTTTGCATGGGTGTTCACCTTCTGCGGCAAGATCCGAATCCTCGGCCCCGCAGAGGTGCTGGACGAAATGCGCGGCATGGCCGCATGGCTGCAATGATCCAGCAGAGGTGTTCCTTGCGGGGAACACCTCTGCTTTCTCATCTTGCTAATCGAACAGATGTTTGCTATACTGGCACTGTTCCCAATCGAGAGAACGCACGAGGAGGTGAAATGCGTGGAACAGACCTTTGGCAGCTTCCTTCGGGAGAAGCGTATGGCGCGCGGCCTAACGCTCCGCGGCATGGCGGCAAAGCTGGACTTGTCGCCGGTCTATATGAGCAACATTGAGAATGACCGCCGCGCGGCTCCTTCGCAGGAATATCTGGAACGGATGGCCATGCTGCTGCAGTTGGATAAGCCAGAACGGGAATGGTTGCTTGACCTTGCAGCAAAATCCAAGCAAAATCGGGTATCCGCAGACCTTCCGGACTACATCATGGATCGAGAGATCGTCCGGGCTGCATTGCGCACAGCCAGGGAGGCAGACGCCACCGACCAGGAGTGGCAGGATTTTATCGACCGGATCAACCGGCGCATGAGATCATCCGGAGAGGACAGTGATACCAAGGCATGAGAACACCATATTACAGGGAACAGGCTCTGGAGGGGATCGCCCGCGAAGTCATCACCGCCTATGATCCGAATCTCTATTATGGCGTTCCCAGAATGATCCCTATCGAGGACATCATCGAAGCGCAGGGAATCACGCTGGAGTATCAGTGCCTGCGGAAAACCGGCTGCGTCCTGGGCAAAACGATTTTTGATGACGGTGGCACCATCATCTATGATTACGATATCCCCGGATATACCATTATTGCGGTCAAGAGAGGTACCATACTTATTGATAGTTCCCTCTGCGGAGAGGACGCCTCCACAGGCCGGCTGCGCTTTACCTGTTCTCACGAACTGGCACACTGGCTGCTGCATAAGAAAGAGTACAGCGAAACCGGTGAGAGCGCGGCTATGATGACGGAAACGAACACCATCAGAACGCAGAACAGCGCATTGGAAATGCAGGCGAATCTGCTGGGGTCCATCCTTCTGATGCCGCTGCCCCAAGTAAAGCGATGCTTTTACCAGCTCCAACCTGGCAGGGACCGTCAGCAATTGGTCGCGGATATGGCCGGCATTTTTCAAGTCTCCAAGCAAGCCATGCGTATCCGGCTGGAGAACCATCATCTGCTGTGAAAAAATTTTAGGAAGCTGTTCTCAAAAAAGAGAACAGAGAAAGCGAGGCGCCATGGAACAAGAAATACGCAAGATCCTTCGCTGTCCCATCTGCGAGAAGGGACGGATCGCGGATGCTCCTGCAGGAGCGGCTCTCTCCCAATATCGGCTGTTTGCCATGGTAGGAAATGAACCAGCTGATATTATCGCAAAGTGTCCAAGGTGCGGTATGCAGGTGGGGATCACCGTGCGGCACAGGACTGAGCCGCCGATCATCGTGCCCACTCTCTGTAGGGATACGGCATGGGCCTGAATTAAGAAAAAACAAAACAATATATAACTTCGTCAAGCGCACCAACCACCCAGCGTCGAATCAGACGTAAGCGGGAAGTATTGAGTTAGGAGCCTTACAAGTAGCTTTTCAGCTATGCGTAAGGCTCTTTTTTTGCGCCCTTTTCGCATTGTTGAACGGCGGAAAGGACTTGTATGCTCCAGCGTTGGCAGACCTATGTCGCCAGATACCCGTGACCCAATCTCAGAACTTTCAAAAAATCTGAGATTGGAGTCATGAAAAATGAAAAAATGGCAGGAAGAACGCAATTATAGACGCATTTACAACGAAGCCGGTGAAGTGATCGCCAATATCATCACCGTGGATGGTGTGGATGTGGAAGTGGCGGAGGATGTGTATCTGGCGTACTCCCAGGCGGACCGCCGGGAGCGGTATGTGCGGGAGGAACAGTTTTCCGGGAAACTCATCTCGCTGGAGCAGATGGTGGAGGATGACCTGCTTCCGGACTATGTCGGCGCGGAAACAGCCCCAAGTGCGGAGGAAGAAGCGCTGGAACGGGAGCAGGCACAGAGTTTTGCGGAATGGAAGGAGATGTTGCTGTTGGCCATGCACTCTCTGAATGACGCGGATCGAGAATTGATCAACGTGCTGTTCTTCGACGGTGCGTCTACACGGGAATACGCCCAAAGAATGGGCGTCAGCCAGCGGGCGGTCATCAAGCGGAGAGACCGCATCCTGCGGGATCTCAAAAAGTTTTTTGAAAATTCCTCGAAATAAGGGTATTCACCGAACGCAATTTTCGGGAGGACAGTGAGGGGCTCCGAATCGCCCCTCGCTGTTCCTTGAAAATTGCATACCAGCAATACGGATAACCACCCGGACAGAAGAGCGATCCGCGCAGTGTGCGCCACGACCCGTGGGAAGCCTTGCAGCTTCCCGCGGCGAGCGATTTTACCTGCGCAGGGGCGGCGTTGGCAGCGCCGCCCGCAGAGACGCTGTCCGGGCAGATAATGAGACACAATGCACTGGCCAGCATGAAGAGGCTGGGCTGCTCCGGGATTGAAAACAGTAGAGATCCCGGAAATACGCCCGTGAAGGTCTTGCCGGACCTTGTCCGTATTGTTCCCTTTTCCCACCGGGGCGCGCGCTGCAAATACGGTGGAAACGAAAACAAAGCATGACAGGAAAAGAGGTAATTATCGGATGAATACCAATGACAACAGGCTGAAAGCCCATAAACTGATCGACCATATTTTTCAGGACCTTCTTCCCGCCCACGGTATGGCGCAGCGCCCGGAGCAGATCCAATTGAGTCACCGAATGCTGGACGCCATGCAGGACGGGAGGATCGCCCTGTGCGATGCCGGGACGGGCATCGGCAAGACCTACGCTTATTTGGCGGCTGCCACGGCAGCGTCTGCTTTCCCGACAGGGCAGATCGCCCGCCCCATCATCATTTCCACTTCCAGTATCGCGCTGCAAAACGCGGTGCTGATGGAGTATCTGCCGCTGCTGTCCTGTGTTCTAATGGCGGACGGGATTCTTACCAAGCCACTGAAAGCGGTCATCCGCAAAGGCAAAAGCCATTATGTCTGCGACGAGCGGCTGGACAGGCGGCTGCGTCAGGTATATCCTGCAAAGAAAAATCCGGAAGCGTTGGCAGCGCTCCGAACTCTTAAGGAAACGCTGGACATGGACAGAGTTTCTCATCTCAGCGGCTATGACCGGGAGCGTGTCTGCGTACCGCAGGTCTGCAACTGCAAGAAGAGGGACTGCCGCTATCAGCGGTTTCTCAAGACCTGCGACAAAGGTCAATTCCTGTTTCAAATCTGCAATCATAATCTGCTGGTGGCAGACGCCATCCACCGTAGCGAGGGAAAACGCCCCATCTTCCCGGAGCACAGTATCATCATCGTGGATGAAGCCCATAAGCTCCCGGAAACCGCACAGCAGATGCTGGGTGTGACGCTGACCGTAGAAGAGATACGAAACCTGATCCTTCAGCTAAAAGAGGAACGGTACTTACTGGCGGCAGAAATGCTGGAGGACAGCACCGGCCCTTTGCTGCGCAAGCTGGCGCAGCCCAGAGAGGAAGCGGAGCCGGTGGAAGCCTATTTGTGCTTGCTGACCGCGCCATCCTGCACGCTGCCCATCATCCGGCGGCAGATCGGCAGCCTGCTCTCCCCGCTGGGAAGCCGCCAGCTGAATACGGTGCTGGACGCGGTCAAGCTGTTCACCAGTTCCCAGACAGATATGATTTTTTACACTGCCGAGGATGCCACTACAGGCGGCGCCATGCTGTGCGCCGCAGCCGGCGATATCACGCAGCGAATAAAAAAGATCCTGTGGCAGCCGGATCAGGCGTTTGTTCTGACCTCCGGCACCATGGCGGTGGGCAGTGATTTCCGCCGTTTCAAAACGCAGGCAGGATTGGAGAAGGGACACCGTGTCATGGAATCCGTTTCTCCATCCCCCTTTGACTACCGGAACAACTGCCTGCTCTACCTTCCGCAAATCCCGCCCCGCCAGAGAGTGGAGGATACGGATGTGTACTTCAATGAGCTGACTGCCGAGCTCGTCGGACTCATCAAAGCGGCCACCGGTCACGCGCTGGTGCTCTTTACATCCTACGCAGCCATGTCGGCTGTGAAGGAGCGGCTGCGGGAGGAATCTCTCCCATTCCCACTGCTGACGCTGGGCCGCAACGCGCCCCACATCATTGAACAGTTCCGGCACACGTCGGGAGCGGTGCTGCTGGCCACCGGCGCGGCATGGGAGGGCTTTGATTTCCCCGGCGACTGTGTATCTCTGCTGATCATCCCACGCCTGCCTTTCGCCTATCCGGACGCCCGGAAGGAGCGGGAATTGGAAAAGTATCCTTCCCTTCACGCATTCATCCGTGAGGTAGCTGTACCAGAGATGCAGATCAAGCTGCGCCAGGGATTTGGACGGGCCATCCGCACGGAGAGCGATACCTGCGTCATCGCCATTCTGGATGAACGGGCCTGCCGTGGCCGCAGATACGCCCAGGCTGTGAGTGAGGCATTGCCGGAAATGCGGAGGACCGGCAGCCTGCGGGAAGTGACAAGGTTTCTGCGGGAGAAAAAGCCGGAGAGCTATTTTGAGGTGGGAAGATGATCGACGCAAAGAAAGAATTGCAGTATCGGCTGGCAGTCAGGATGCTGGAGCATCTGGCGGAAATCGGCCTGCTGAGCGCGGAAGAACTGTCTTACGCCAAGAGACTGGCCAGAGAGAAATATTCCCCGCAGACTGTTTGGGAATAGTGCTGGATATTCTGCGGATCGTGTGGTAGCTTGTGTGTTGACAAAAAAGATACAGGGAAGTGAAAAACATGGCACAGGTAAAAATCATCGCGCCGCAGACGCGGGAAGCGGAACATCTGCGGGTGGCAGCCTACTGCCGGGTCAGTTCGGACTCCAAGGATCAGCTGCATTCCTACGCCGCCCAGATCCGCAGCTACACGGAGGAGATCGCCCAGCATGACGGCTGGGAGTTGGTAGACGTGTATGCCGACGAAGGGCTCACCGGCACCCGGATGGATAGGCGGGAGGACTTCAACCGGATGATGGCAGACTGTCGAAAGGGCAAGATCGACCGAATTCTGGTGAAGTCCGTATCCCGCTTCGCCCGGAATACCAGAGACTGCCTGTCCGCCCTGCGGGAGTTATCCACCATGGGCGTCAGCGTCCGGTTTGAAAAAGAAAATATCGACACGAAAACGCTCACCACCGAACTGATGGTGAGCGTTTCCGGTTCTCTTGCCCAGCAAGAATCCATCTCCATCTCCGCCAATCAGAAGATGAGCTATCAGCGGCGGATGGAGCGTGGGGAATTTATCACCTGCACCGCCCCTTACGGATACCGAATCGTAAATAAGAAAGATCTTGAGATCGTCCCAGAGGAAGCCGCCACGGTGCGCTGGATCTTCGACGCATACCTCAAGGGGCGCAGCTCCGGATGGATCGCGGAGCAGCTGACGGCGAAAGGCATCCCCTCCCAGTCCGGCGCGGAATGCTGGAGAGAAACGGGGGTTCGATACCTGCTGACCAATGAAAAGTACATCGGAGACGCTCTGAGCCAGAAATCCTACAGCTGCGGTTTCCCCTTCGTGCAGAAACGAAATCACGGGGAACGCCTGCAATACTACACGGAGAACTCCCATCCAGCTATCATCGACCGGGACACCTTTGAGCGGGTGCAGGCACTGCTGCAAAAGAAAGCGCAGAAGGAGAAAAAGCGCAGAGAAAAAAGCCCTCTTGCCTTAAAAATCGTTTGTGGGAACTGCGGGACGGTGTTTCAGCGCCGAAGCAGCCAGAGCGGATATGTGACATGGGTCTGTCGAACCCACGACCGCCACGCCGCGGACTGCCCTGTAGGACGCATCCCGGAAGCGGAGATCCATGCCGCCTTCCTGCGGATGTACCACAGGCTCAAAAGCAACGCGGACATCATTCTGGCCCCGGCCCTCCGGCAGCTGAACACGCTGGACACGATCCTGCGGCAGAATCATCCGCAGGTGCTGGCCATCAACCGGGCCATCGCGGAAGCAACAGAAGAAAGCCATAAGATCAGCACTCTGCGGGCCAATGGCTTGCTGGACGCGGATATCTGCGCCGCCCGCATGAATGCCATCAGCGCCAGACTGGCGCAGCTTCGCGGAGAACGGCGCAGGCTGACAGAGAACGAAGCGATAGACGAAACGATGGATGCGCTCCGCAAGGTGGAGCAGACGCTTCTCAACGGACCGGAACGGCTGGATGGCTTCGATGAAGAGCTGTTCGAACATCTGGTGGAGAAGATCATTGCAGAGTCTCAAAACCGTATCCGCTTCCGGCTTTACGGAGGCTTGGAGCTGACAGAACAATGGGAGGTGGCGGCAAGATGATCAACCGCAAGGTGTTATACGGGTATCAAATCCGAAACGGCGCGTTGGAGATCGTGCCGGAGGAACAGCGAACCGTCAGCATGGTCTTTACGCTCTACAACGCCGGAGCTTCCTATCAGGCCATCTCGGACGCCTTGAACCGGCAGAGTATTCCGTATTGCCGGGAAGTGCCGCTCTGGAACAAGCATAAAGTAAAGCGCCTTTTGGAAAATCCCCGTTACACCGGTAAGGGGGGATACCCCATACTGGTGGAAGCGGATATTTTCCAAGCGGCGCAGGAAAAGACGGCGGAAAAGAATGCCAGGAAGCAGTCCCACGGAGAGAAGCCTGCCATTGCGCGGTTGACTCCGTACTTCCGCTGCGCCTGCGGCGGGAAGATGACCCGGCTGGGCGGCGGCTGGCAGAACAGCGGCAAGCTGTATCTGAGATGCGAAGGCTGCGGGAATACCGCGGTCATGGACATGGATGCGACGGTAAACGGGATCGTCCGTCAGTTCCGGGACCATGAACAGCCCAGCTGCACCGCCTACACGCCCTCTGCGGAGGTCATGCGGCTGGACAATGCCATCAACCGGGGGCTGGAGCAGCCAGACTCGCCGGAAGCGGTGATGGCGCTGATCCTGCAGGGTGCGGCAGCGCGGTATGCCTGCTGTCCAGAGCCGTCTGCCGAATCTGAGCCGTCAGATAGTCTGACAGAGGCGGATTGGAGACGCTTCCAACGAGCGGTTTCCCATATCACCATCTCACAGGATACCGAAGTAACTCTTATATTTACGGATAAAAAAGCGACAGGAAAGGATGAATGATCCATGGAAGCGACAGCAGCCACCTTAGAGCGGCGGGTGCGGGTGATCCCCGCAACCAGAAAACCGGAAGAACTGCACAGAGACCATGACGGAAAAATGCGCGTAGCGGCCTACTGCCGCGTCTCGACGGACAGTGAAGAGCAGCTCAACAGCTATGAGGCGCAAAAGACCTACTACACCCAGAAGATCCAGGACAGCCCGGACTGGGAGATGGCAGGGATCTATGCCGATGAGGGCATCTCCGGCACCAGCCTGAAAAAACGGACGCAGTTCAACAAGATGATCACCGCCTGCAAGCGGGGACACATCGACCTCATCATCACCAAGTCCCTCTCCCGCTTTGCCAGAAACACGGTGGATTGTCTGGATACGGTGCGGCTCCTGAAAGCAAACGGCATTGGGGTGTACTTCGAGAAGGAAAACATCAACACCCTCACGGAATCCAGCGAATTTCTCATCACCCTGTTCAGCGGCTTCGCCCAGGCGGAATCCGAGTCTCTCAGCAAGAATGTCGCGTGGGGAAAGCAGAAGAGCGCGGAGGCGGGAAAGGTCACTTTCCAGTACAAAAAGATGCTGGGATACCGGAAGGGGGCGGACGGACAGCCGGAGATCGTACCGGAGGAAGCGGAGATCATCCGCCGCATTTACCACAGGTATCTGGACGGCTGCACCCTGGGACAGATCAAGCGGGAGCTGGACGAGGACGGTGTTCCCACCGCACAGGGTGTAGAGCGCTGGTCTCCCTCCATCATCCACAATATCCTGACCAATGAAAAGTACATTGGAGACGCCCTGCTGCAGAAAACCTATGTGACGGACTGCATCAACAAAAAGGTCAAAAAGAACCGTGGCGAACGCACGATGTACTATGTGGAGAACAGCCATCCGGCCATTGTCTCAAGGGATCTGTTCAATCAGGTGCAGCAGGAGATGACGCGCCGGTCCAGCAAACGGAAGGTGCTGCAAAAGAGCAGAAAAACGGAACTTGGGAAATACTCCGGTAAATACGCGCTGACAGAATTGTTGGTGTGCGGCGAGTGTGGCTCCCCCTACAAGCGGGTCACATGGGCCAGAAATGGGAAAAAGCGCATCGTGTGGCGCTGTGTCTCCCGGCTGGAGTTCGGTACAAAATACTGCCAGCACTCTCCGACACTGGATGAAGGCAAGCTGCACAGCGCCATCCTCGCGGCCATGAACGAGTACGCCGCCATCCGGCAGGAGGTCTGCCCCAATGTGCTGGCCATGGCGGAGGAAGCCAGGCAGGCGTTATCTCAGGCCGGTGCACGGCTGCTGCAGCTGAAGAAGCGTATGGATGCGGTGAGCCGGGAGCAAAGCGATGTGCTGGATCGGCTGCTCGTCAACATGGCCGATACCGAGCTGAATGCCAGAATGAAAGCGCTGACGGATGAGAAGGAATCCCTTAAGGCGCAGATCGCAGACGCGCAGCAGGCAGAGGTCGATCTGGAGGAACAGGCTGCCAGACGCCGGCAGATGTGGGACAGTATCATGGAATGCGCCGCGGGCTACACGGAATTTGACAATGAGCTCGTCCGGCAGGTCATCCAAAAGATCACGGTGGAGGATGCGGAAACCATCCACATCCACTTCCGAGACTCGGATGTGGTGCTGGAACAGGAAGTAGAATGAATAGAAAAGGGAGAAAAGAAATGGCCATTTTTATAACCGGTGATACGCACGGTGATTTCAGCAGGCTCCTGCCTGCAGCATTCCATGAGCAACGTGACCTGACCAAAGAGGATTACCTCATCATCTGTGGAGACTTCGGCGGTGTCTGGGATGGCGGCGATGCGGAGCAGCAGTGGCTGGACTGGCTGGAGACCAGGTCCTTTACCACGCTGTTCGTCAGCGGAAACCATGAAAACTATGATCTGCTCCGCAACTATCCAATCAGCCAATGGCACGGCGGCTTGGTACAGGCCATACGCCCCAGCGTCCTGCATCTGATGCGGGGCCAGCTTTATAACATCTGCGGAAAGCGGATATTTACCATGGGCGGCGCCAGCAGCCACGATATCCGGGACGGCATTCTGGAACCGGATAATCCGGACTATGAGCGAAAGCTGCGGCAGCTCAACGCCGCAGGCGCTCTCTACCGAGTCAATCACCGCTCCTGGTGGAAAGAGGAACTGCCCGGCGAGGACGAATACCGGACCGCAAGAGAAGCACTGGACAAAACAGGTTGGGACTTGGACTACATCATCACCCACTGCTGCCCCAGTAGCATTCAGGACACATTCGGCGGCGGGTTGTTCCAACGGGATGCCCTGACAGACTTTCTCGATGAGGTTCGAGAGCGATGCCGATTCCAATACTGGTTTTTCGGACACTACCACGAAAACATGGTGGTAGAGAAAGAGTTCGTAATGCTCTATAATCAGATTATCCGACTGAAATGATGAGTGGAGGCGCACTGGCGATTGGCTAATGTGTCTCCACTTTCTATTTAAGTAAGTTTTTCACAAGCTCAGGCATAAATCTTTGTCCGGGTTCACGAATAGCTTTCCCGACTACGTTATGCCATTGTGTTGACGCAGGCTACGCCCAAGACAAAAAACAGGAGGAAACAAACATGACGATTGATAGCGCAAAGGATCTTCAAATGAAAGGCTCGTAAAATTGGTCTATTGGAATTGACGTTTTATGTATTTTCACGTATACTTAATTTACAGATTCACGCGCACATTTACAGATCATTCATCCGTCATCACAAGATGCTGGGGGTTCGAATTGCAAAACGGAAAATCGAGCCTCAAAAGCCCGCAAACCCTTGCGACACAAGACTTTGCTCCTGCATCTTTTCTGTCAACACCCGACAAAAAGTTCCGAAGCCGTTTTGGCTTCGGAACTTTTTTTGTTACCTGCTTTGTGCTATAATGGAAAGCAAGCATCTTGACCACAACGATCAAGGGGGACAAAGCAGCCGACTGGAAAACCAGAAAGGAGAAGGACCAATGACCTGTTTTTTCTGCAAGGGAAACTTAGAGAACAGCACCACGACCCACATGATCGAGCTAGAGCACTGCATCCTCATCGTGAAGAACGTCCCCTGCCACCGCTGCGACCAGTGCGGGGAGATCACCCTGAGCAGTGACGTGATCGAAGAGCTGGATAAGCTGGCCAGTCTCTTTGAGAGTGCCATGACGGAGGTCGCCGTTGTAAATTACCCGCGCAAGAGCGCATAAGGAGGTTTCCTCTATGATGTACCCATTCCTGACCCTGGATGACCAGACCGAGATCGTCCACTCCGAGATGAAGCCCGACGGCCGGGTGAAGGTCTACGTGGAAAAGCCGGATGAAAAAGACTTCTTCCACAACGCCGTCTGCTGGCTCCCCGCCTACCAGTGGGAGGACATCAACGGCTTTACCCCGGAAGAGATCGCCAAGTATGAAGAGATCATCCGCTCCACAGCGCATCTTATCCTGGAGTTTTCCCAGCGGGGAGGATTGCTCAATGCCTCAAATCTTTAAGATCGGGCCATACACCATTTACTTCTGGTCCAACGAAAATGACCCGTTGGAACCCATTCACGTCCACGTTTCCGAACGGGCCAACCCCAACGCCACGAAGATCTGGCTGACTTCCACGGGCAAGTGCTACCTCTGCCACAACAAGTCCCGCATCCCGGAGCGGCTTCTCCGGGACATCATGCGGGTCATTGAGGCCCGCTCCCAGGACATCGAAGCCCGCTGGTTGGACCACTTTGGGAGCATCAGCTATTTCTGCTGAGCGCAGCAATACGACCGAATTCAACCAAGGCCGAAACCGCCACCGCAGGAGGGGGATCATTCGTGTTTGCTCCCTCTTGTGGGACCAAAAAGGGGCTGTCTCATAAAGAGGCAGCCCCTAAATA
>OLPV01000258.1_pt1 | contig 49654 bp, 62 predicted proteins | sample 1671961 | NCBI WGS metagenome assembly OLPV01 (sample SAMEA3136630, study PRJEB25190) | human gut metagenome | biome: human gut; feature: human-associated habitat; material: faeces | place: Austria | collected 2013 | reverse complement strand
CGACGACCTCCAGAGCCACAATCTGGCATTCTAGCCAACTGAACTATAGCCACCAAGCGCAAGTAAGTATTATACGGAATTCCCAATTTCTTACAAGATGTTTTTTAAGAATATTTTTTCTCAGAGCAAATCGTCTTTATAAATGGGTTTATCACACAAAAAGAAAGACACCTTTGCCTTCGGTATAATAGCTTTAGTTTTAGGAAAGAAAGATAGCTTATGTTCGGAAATACTCTTATTATCGTAAATCCTGTTGCGCGTTCAGGAAAAGCGTCAGAAGCAGCTGCTTACCTCACAAGCCATTTGCCTCTTATCACGCAGGCAGAAAAAAAGAACCACAGCCTTCATTTCAAATATACGGTTGCTCCGAAAGACGGAACGAAAATTGCGTATGAATTTGGTAGCAAAGTTGATACCATTATCGCCTTAGGTGGTGACGGTCATATCCATGAAATAGTAAATGGGCTTATGCTTCTTCCTAAAGATAAACGTCCTCAACTTGCCGTGTTGCCTTGCGGAAATGGTGACGATTTTGGACGCGCTTTGCAACTTAACCGCACTCCTGAAAAAGCGCTTTATCAGCTTGTCAATTCTAAATGCATTTATACTGACATCGGTAAAGTAAACGGCGAATACTTTGACGAAACTCTCTCTTTTGGACTCGATGCTGCAATTGCACTTGAAACAATGGACCGAAGAAAAACAACAAACAACACGGGAACAATTCTCTATATTCAGGCAGGACTTAACCAGCTGAAAAACCATAGAGATGAATACCAGTGCACTATAACCCTCGATAATAAAGACCCTTTTACAACCTCGCTGTATTTAATAGCAGTTCAAAATGGTCCCTATTACGGTGGCGGATTCAAAATTTGTCCTAACGCAAAAACAAATGATGGACTGTTTGATATCTGCTACGCAACCCCTACTCTTTCGTTTTCTACTGCCTTACGTCTGTTTGGATCGGCTCTAAACGGAGGACATGTGGGTCACAAAAACATTTCATTTAATGTCGCAGAATCGCTCGTGCTTGATTTCGAAAAACCTATCCCTGCCCAAATTGATGGAGAGCCTATTAGTGGAACTCATTTTGAAATCACCATGGAAAAAGAGGCTCTTCGCATCCTTTATCCAAGCAAGTAAGCATTTCTTGAAAATCAGCTAATTGAGCAAAGTTTGGTTTCTCAAAATACAAGATAAAGAGTTTTGCGTTCCTATAACCAAAAAAACAATTAGACCACCCGAAAGTGGTCTAATTGGTTAAATGTATTAATTTGTTTTGCGCTCTCTTGTTTTTAACTCAACAAGTTTTTCCAAAAGAAAGCTAAGCAATAAATGCGTAATTAATACGCTCCGTGTTCGCCCGCAAAGTCTGCCTCATCCAAACGTCCCGCAAATACACGATAAACATATACGTGATAAGCCAAGACTAAGATAACGCCCACAATAGCAATAAGCGTCATTGCCGTTAGAGACACATCAGAAGAAGCGCTATTTGCAATAGTGAGGGAATTTTCTGCAATAGTAGAAGGAACGATATAAGGGAACAGGGAGGATGCAAAAATTCCTACCAATCCTGCACAACCTAATCCAGAAGCAATTGGGACCACAAAGTCGTACTTCCACTGCTTAGGATTAGGAAGAAGCGTTATCAGAGTACTAATCACAAACACTACTGCAAAAAAGATTGCCACACCGTTAGTGCCTAAACCTACTGCAGAGTTTGGAACCACTAACACAAAATACAAAACAGTAACAAGTGCAAATACCGCCAAATCTATTACCGCAAAAACCCTGCGGAGACGTGCGAACTTCTCATGCATCAAATCATTATGAGGAGCCTTTGCTGCCATCCATGCGCTTCCCTGCATAAGCATGTGAACCAAACCAAGCACACCACAGCACAAAGCAAATGGAGTAAGTAAGCCAAAGAAGGATCCCGTATAGTCACCATGAGCATCAAGAGGAATACCAGCAATTACATTTCCAATAGCAACGCCAAATAGCAAAGCAGGCAACAAGCTACCAATAAAGAAAGTAAAATCCCAGAATTTTGCAGGAGCGGTACGCTCAGCAGCAAATTCTATTGCTACAGCACGTAAGATTAAACCGAACAAAACGAGCATAATTGCCAGATAAAAACCTGAGAAGCATGTTGCATATGCAGGAGCAAACGCTGCAAAGAGAGCACCGCCTGCAGTTAAAAGCCACACCTCATTGCCATCCCAAACAGGGCCAATTGCACGAATCATCATTGATTTTGTGCGTTGATTTTTTGCAACGAAGGGATATAAAACACCTACGCCTAAATCAAAACCATCAAGAGCGAAGTAGCCAATAAGAAGTATGGCAATGATAATGAACCAAAGAATTCCAAGTCCAGTCATAATTACGCCCCCCTACCTATTCTTGTCCGCATTAGGAGCAAAGCTTGATGGACCTTCCTTAACAATACCGAGGAAGTTTCGTGCCCACACAAAGTAGATAACTCCATAAATTGCCAAGAAAAGAACCAGTGTAATAATCAAAGATACAGGATCTACTGCTAACGAATATGCATCTGCAGTGGCTAATTCGTTATACACAATCCATGGCTGACGACCAATTTCTGCAGTCATCCAACCAAGCTCAATGGCAATGATTGGGAATAACCAGGAGAATTGCATCAAACGGAGTGCCTTACGGCTCTTCTTTAAACCACCAAAGGACATAATTAAGCCAAGAAGAAGAACTATGCCAATAAAGCCAATCATAGCTACCATCCAATGATACGACTGGAATATTGCGTTGAGTGCTTCTGGTTTCTGCTCATCAGGCAAATCATTCAAACCTACATAAGGTGTAGAGAAATCAAAGGTTGCCAAGAATGAGGTACCGCCTGGAATAGAAAGCGCATACGTAACCTGATTCTCTTCATCAACCCAACCAATGAAAGATAAATCTGAAGGTCCCGATTCCCATTGACCTTCCATTGCAGCAAGCTTAGCAGGCTGGTTCTCGCAAACAACAACAGCTTGGCTATGAGCTGCAGGAATCATAAGAATGCAGCATACAATTCCTACTGCAGTACCGGTACGAATCATGGAAAGACCAAACTTTTCTTCACGATTCTTGAGCTTGTAATATGCACCAATTGCAATGCAAACCAAAGCACCTGTGATGAGGAGAGCAAGAACCGTATGAGAATAACGAGCTAAGGTTGAAGGATTAAATGCTGCCTCAAAGAAATTTGTGAGAACTGCTTGAGAAGCACCGTTTTCATTAGTAATAACCTGATAGCCTGCAGGAGTTTGCATCCAGGAATTCGCAATGATAATCCACAGAGCCGACAAGCAAGATCCAAGCCAAACAAGCCAGCCGCTTACTACTAGAGTTTTATCGGAAACTCTACCCTTACCAAAAAGCAACAGACCCAAGAAAACAGACTCAAGGAAGAAAGCTAAAAGAGCTTCTGCAGCCAAAGGCGCGCCGAAAATATCACCTACAAAGCGTGAATAATCAGCCCAGTTTGTTCCGAAGGAAAATTCCATCGTAATACCCGTTGCAACACCAACAGCAAAAGTTCCGGTAAAGAGCTTTAACCAGAAGTTAGCAATTGCCTTATCTGAATCCTTTTTGGAGCGATATGCGCGTGTCTGATAAATTGCAAGAATCAATCCAAATCCAACAGATAACGGCACAAACAAATAGTGGTAAAGTGCCGTAATAGCAAACTGAATTCTTGCAAGGGTGCACGCATCAAATAATGTTTCCAAAGTGTCCCCCTTCCAGAAAAAAATGTACGCCTTAACAAGGATTTTTTCCTAGGTACTATGTTAGTACAATTACTATTGAGAAATAGAAGTAAAACTAATCTTTTTGTCCTATATGAAGCTATTTGATGAAAATATTTCCACGTTAAAAGATTCCAAAAAAATCATGGGATTTCTTTTTTGTACTGGGTTTATTGATGCAGTCTTGACGGTTGTGCAAGCAATAAGCCTTGCCGTTGCATTAACTAACTTCTGGTTTCTTGCAGGAAGCAATTCTTTGTATGACCACTATCCAAATCCTGAAAGCTTTGTCCTCTCGCAGCTTTTCTGGATTGGCCTTCTTATTTGTTCGTACCTCATGCGTCAATTAGTTAGTTACGGACGAAATAAAAAGATGACCTGTTATGCAGGAGAACAATCATCTTTTTTGCGAAATGAAGTAACAAATAAGCTCTACGCACTTGGCCCTTCTGCTCTTTCAAAATATGGCAGCGGTGCTATCACTACCATGATTATTGAAGGAATTAATCAAGTCAAAACCTACCTTGGCCTGCTTCTTCCAAAAGTAGCCGATTTAATTATTATTCCTGTAGTACTCACTATAGCCTTATTTGCAATTGATCTTATTAGCGGAATAATTGCTTTTGCTATGCTTCCAGTAATCATGGTTTACATGAGAGTATTGGGAGGAAACGCCAAAGAATCTGCCGAAGCACAGCATGAACAATTCAGGCGAATGGGCAATCACTTCATTGATACCGTGCGTGGCATTTCAACGTTACAAATGTTTGGCGCAAGCTCATCCTACAGAGACGCTATCTTTTCAGTAAGTGAAGATTTTAGAAAAGCCACTATAAAAACTCTCAAAGCTGCCTTTCTTTCTAGTTTAGCGCTAGACGTTATCCGCACGTTTGCTTTAGCCGCAGTAGCAATTATGCTTGGTTTTCGTCTTATGAATGGCCAAATGGAGCTCTTACCCGCTCTTACTTGTCTAATTATTGTTCCTGAATATTTCGCTGCTATCAAACGGTACGCAGGAGATTTTCACGCTACACTTGATGGAAAGAATCAGCTCCAAAGTATTCTTGATTTTCTTAACGAAGAAGAACCAGAAATCCCAACCTTTAATCCTATCAAACCATGGGATTCTCATAGCAAAATGGAAGTTTCCTCTCTTTCCTTCCATTATCCTAACAACAAACAAGCTGGCCTCAATAACATCAACTTCGTAGTTGAAGGGTATAAAAAAATAGGAATTATAGGTATAAGCGGCTCTGGAAAAACTACCTTAGCTCACGTTCTTTCAGGATTTATCCAGCCTGATTGTCTCACTCTTTCAATCAATGGCCAAAACGCCGCTTTTACTCAGGAAAGCTGGCTCACTCAAGTCTCCTATATCCCTCAACGCCCTCACTTGTTTCACGGAACAATTGCTGAAAATGTCGCCTTTTATGCTCCTTCGGCAACTCAAGAAGAAATCGAAAAAGCAATACATTTTGTAGGTCTTGATGAATTAATTAATGAACTTCCCGAAGGCCTCAACACTCTTATTGGTGAAGGAGGACATGCTCTTTCTGGAGGTCAAGCCCAACGAATCGCCCTCGCACGTGTGGCCTTAAACACCTCTCGCAAAATTCTCATTTTCGACGAGCCAACTGCCCATATAGACATCGAAACGGAATATGAATTAAAAAAGAACATGCTTCCCCTTATGGAAGATCATTTAGTATTTTTCGCCACACACCGTCTTCATTGGGCAGCACAAATGGATTACCTATTAGTACTTGACAGAGGAACGCTGGTTCAAGCAGGCACTTTTGATGAGCTCAATAGAACGAAAGGTCCTTTCAAAGACTTAGCCAACCAACTCAGAGGAGTGGGCTCGAATCTCAGTGAAACAAGCTCAAACCTCCAAGAAATTAACCCAAACAGTTCTTCGAAAAAATCAGACGCCCTATTAAGCAATACGGATTCAAACAGAAATAACAATAAAGAAGACAATTCCAATCAAACACAGGCAGAGAGGCAGGATGCCCATGAATAAACTGCTCTCCCTCTTCAAATCAGACACTTGGGTAAGGCCTTATTTAACTCAATACAAAAAAGCACTTCGCTATTCTTTGGGATTAGGTATTCTTACCATGTTTTTTGCCTGCGCGCTTATGTTTACCTCAGGATATCTCATTAGCATTTCTGCCGAATGGCCAGATTTGGGAGTATATGCACTTTTTGGAGTGCTGGGCTTTGTTCAAATTTTCGGCATTGGTAAACCGTTTTTAGGCTACTTTGAGCGACTAGCAAGCCATGACTGGGTACTCCACACCACCTCAAAACTTCGCCTTCGCCTCTATTCAGCCCTTGAATCAAACGGAGTTTTTTGGAATACCACCAAACAAGCAGGTGAGGCATTAGGTTTTTTGAGCGAAGATATTGCTCATATTCAAAACCTTTACCTTAGAACAGTATTTCCTTCAATTATTGCCATAGTTCTTTGGATTGCTGTAAGCCTCTTATTTGGCTTCTTTTCTCCTGTATTTGGACTCGGTATAGCAATCATTATTGGCACGCTCGTTTTTTTACTCCCGGTTGTTTCCGCACTAACAAACAGAGCTCGCATTCTTAGGCAAAAAGAGATAACCACCCAACTCTACACACAAACCTACGATAATACGCTCGGTATTACCGACTGGATTCTTTCACGCAGGAAAGAGGCTTTTATCAATGCGGTAGAAACGCTTGACAAAGAAACAACCATTCTTGATAAACAGCAGCAAGCTTTTTCTCGTAAGCGCGATTTTCTTGTTCATACGCTTTTTATTCTTTGTGCAGCGGCTATCCTTATTTGGTCTGCAGTATATTTTGGCTATGCAAACCAACCAGGTGCACAAATAAGCGCTATCGGACGTCCTGCCGATTGGATTGCGGCATTTGTTTTAGGCTTCTTTCCTCTCCTTGAAGCTTTCATTCCTCTCTCTGATGGATTGAGCGAAGCATATACGCACTTCGACTCAATAAAACGCCTCAACAATCTTGAAAACCCTGATAATTGCCCCAATCAGAACAGCGCCTATTTCTCTGATACCAAGACTTCCGCCACATCTCAAACACTTACGCTCGATACGGTAAGTTTTTCCTATCCTAAGAGCACCAAGACTCTTTTAGACTCAATTTCGCTCACTGTTACACCGGGAGAAAAAGTGGCCATTCTTGGTCCAAGCGGTACAGGAAAAACCACGCTTGCTTCCCTTATTCGGGGAGATCTCATTCCTACAAAAGGTCAAATACTTTTAGGAGACACTCCTATTTCTCAACTTCAACATGAGATTTCTCGCCACATTGTTGTGATTAATCAAAAACCGTATTTATTCAATCAAACACTGTTTGAAAACCTATCTTTAGGAAACCCCGAAATAACTGAAGCACAAGCACTTGAAGCGCTTTATCAAGTTGAACTAGGATCGTTAGTAGAGACCCTTCCTTTAGGAATACACACAATGGTTGACGAAGCTGGTCTTTCATTAAGTGGCGGCGAAGCTCATCGAGTTGCTCTAGCGCGTGTTCTTCTTACCCATGCGCCTCTCATCATCCTTGACGAGCCAACTCTCGGCCTCGATCCTTTGACTGAACGCAATCTCTTAATGACCATGTTTGCAACTCTTGAGGGACGAACTGTCATCACTATCACCCATCACCTCATTGGTTGTGAATCAATGGATCGCGTATTGTTTCTTGATAAAGGCAAAGTTGCCCTGGATGGAAGTCCAGAGCAACTCTATAAAACAAATACCCACTATCGAGCACTATTTGAAATGGATAATGGTTGGATTACATCTTCTGAGGAGTAGAAACACCCAGCAAGCTCAAAGTTAATGCTAAAACGATGCGAGCAGAATCAACCAGCGCCAAACGTGCCTTCATCAACGCTTCGTCTTCAATAATTACGCGACAGTTATTGTAGAAGGAATGGAAAAGTCCTGCTAAATCTTGCGCATAATGAGTCAAACGATGTGGTGCTCTATCACGAGCAGCGGCGGAAATGAAATCAGAAAAGTCAGCCATTTTCTTAATAAGCGCCAATTCGCTTTCGTCAGTCAAAAGCGATAAATCTGCATCAGAAAGCGCTAGTTTCTCTACCGTCTCAGATACATCAGCATCTTCAAGACCTGCAGCTTTTCGCAAAATAGAACAAATGCGCGCATGAGCATACTGAACATAGTAAACCGGGTTAGAATTATCCTGCTTTTTTGCCTGGTCAATATCGAAGTCAATTGACTGATCAGAAGATTTAGAAAGCATTAAGTAACGAGTAGCGTCTACGCCAACCTCTTCAATCAACTCAGAGAAAGTAATCATTTCACCCGTACGCTTTGACATACGCACTGCTTCTCCATCGCGGAAAAGATTTACCAACTGTCCAAGAAGAACTTCGAGTGCTTCAGGATATCCCCATGCAGCCATCATTGCCTGACAACGTGGAATATAGCCGTGATGATCAGCACCCCAAATATCAATAAGCTTGGTATAGCCACGCTGAATCTTGTCGTAATGATATGCAACGTCGCTCATAAAATATGTCAATTCGCCATTCTGCTTAATCAAAACACGATCTTTGTCGTCACCAAAATCGGTTGACCTGAAATAGGTAGCACCTTCGTTTTCGAATATGTAACCCTTTTCTTTCATAGCATCAAAAGCGCGCGACACTTTGGTTTGTCCTTGCTCATCTTCAGCAAACAAAGAACGCTCCGAAAACCAGGTATCGAAGGTGGTACCAAAAGACGACAAAGTCTCTTTTACGTTGGCAAGCATTGTGTTGTAACCGAATTCACGGAAGTAATAAAGGCGTTCATCTTCGTTAGCAGAAAGCCACTTGTCGCCATCTTTATCTATAATTGCTTGCGCAATATCTTTGATATAGGTGCCACCATAGCAAGCTTCCGGCATCTCAACCTCACAACCACAAGCTTGCTGATAACGCACCACAATAGAGTTCGCAAAAACATTCATCTGGTTGCCCTGATCGTTAATATAGAACTCTTCATCAACGGTATAGCCCGCATGACGCATTATTCGAGCAATAGAGTCACCCAAAGCAGCCCAGCGACCATGGCCTACATGCATAGGACCAGTTGGATTTGCGGAGACATACTCAAGGTTCACTTTAATATCGTGCTTTTCTTCGCCTTTACCGTACTCATTTCCTTCTTTACGAATCTGAGCTACAACTTCCTGAAAAGCTGGATTGGAAATAGTAAAGTTAATGAAGCCTGGACCTGCAATTTCGCAATGGGCAATATAAGGAGAATCTCCTAAATGATCAACAATAATTTGGGCAATCTGTCGAGGATTCATGCGAGCCTGTTTCGCAAGGCGCATTGCTATCGTACATGCCCAATCACCATGAGCCTCCTCACGAGGACGCTCCAAGGTTGGCTGAGGAATCTCTTCGAGTGGAAGAGAGCCATCTGCAACACAAGTAGTGAGTGCTTCATACACTACGTTTTCAAGAACTTCGCGAATAATCATCAGTTATCTTTCCTGGTTTAATTAGTATATTTTTCGAGTTTTATTAGTACGTTTTATTTCATGGTTGCCAAAATAATAGCTTTAATTGCATGCATGCGGTTTTCAGCCTCATCAAAAACACGAGATTGAGCAGACTCGAATACTTCGTTTGTTACTTCCATTTCAGTTAGACCAAACTGAGCTTCAATATCTTTAGCAACCGTAGTTTCTGTATCGTGGAATGCTGGTAAGCAATGCATGAGAATTGCATTATCGGCCGCATTCTTCATTACTTCAGAATTAATCTGATATGGACTCAACTGCGAAATACGCTCAGCCCACAATTCAACAGGCTCACCCATAGAAACCCAAATATCGGTATAAAGAATATGAGCACCGGTAGTTGCCTCTACAACATTATCAGTAACAATAACTTGAGAACCGTTTGACTGAGCAAACTCGCGGCACTTTTCCACCAACTCAGGATCAGGAGCGCATTCGGCAGGACAACAAGCAACATACGTGATACCCATCATTGCGCAACCAACCATTAAGGAATTAGCAACGTTATTCTTTGCATCACCCATGAAAACTAACTTTAGACCTTGATAAGAACCAAACTCTTCTTTAATGGTAAGCAGATCAGCAATGGTCTGAGTTGGATGACATTCATTAGTAAGACCATTCCATACCACTACGCCTGAATAGTTGGCAAGCGTGTCAACAATTTCCTGACCATAGCCACGATATTCAATACCATCAAACATGCGTCCTAATACACGAGCGGTATCTTTAATGCTCTCTTTTTTACCAATCTGAGAACCAGAACTGTCCAAATAAACCGCATTCATTCCCAAATCGAAAGCAGCAACCTCAAAAGAGCATCGAGTACGAGTGGAGGTCTTTTCGAAGATTAACGCAATGTTCTTACCTTCAAGTTCACGATGAGCAATGCCCTTCTTTTTCTTGTCTTTTAGCTCTGCTGCCAGAGTAACTAAGCCTTCAACTTCTTCAGGAGTAAAATCCAAAAGCCTTAAGAAGTTACGGCCTTTAAGAGAAAAAGTCATTATTCCTCCAAACATACCTGATTAAACGAACTCTCATTATCTCATAAATACTTTGTAAGATAGAGATAGTTCGTCTAACGAAATCAAAATAGTTTGTTATAATACCCTTACTAAAGCGCCCATAGCTCAGCTGGATAGAGCAGTGGACTTCTAATCCAAAGGTCGCAGGTTCGAATCCTGCTGGGCGCGCCAGTAAATATGCAGGTCAGGAGCTTATATGGTTTCTGGCCTTTTTTCATTTGTGCAAATCTTTTACACCATTTTTACACCAAATGCTAAAAAAGTGCCCTTTTCTCGTGATTTGGCCGACTTAAAACAAGAATTTTTACACGGGAAATATTTGGAATTTTTAGGATAAATTTCCTGCATCCCTTAAAACATCAACAAACGAAGCGATAGTATCCGCATCCATTCGGTCGTAATGCTTAAAAGTAATAACTGGTGTTGTATGTCCAAGAATTTTCGCAATAACACCAAGTTCTACGCCACGAGAGTGAAGCATAGTAGCGTAGCTCACTCGAAGATTCTTCCAAGGTACGTAAGCGTAAGGCTGATGGAGATACCATCTTTTATAGGCATTAGATACCCTGTCAGGGTTGGAAGAATTGCCGAAGCCATCATCGCAAATCCAAACATCAGTGCAATGCTCTTCCATGATCTGTTTTAATCTCTCTGCGTAAGGCATTGGGATTACTGCATCTCTATAAGACTCCTCGGTCTTTAAGTCCATGACCTTAATCTCTTTATCAAGGAACTGAATACCTTTATTAATGTTGATTACAGCATAGTCATTGGTGAAGGAGATATCCTCCCACTTAACACCAAACGCTTCTTCCCTTCTGCAGCCACCAAACGCTGACAGGATAAACGGAGCTTCCCATTCTTCACCCTTTGCGAGATTAAATATCTCGTTGAGTGTCTTCTCGTCATGAATAGCATCGTTGACTTTAAGTGTTACTCCGTCACTCTTTTTTGGCAGGTTATACTTTTTATCGAGTACATTCTTCTCAATGAGCTCATTGTCATAAGCAAAGTTATACATCGCTCTAAGCACAGCAAACGACGAACGTGCTGCACCGTAGGTCATTCCATCAAGCCATCGTTGAATCTCTGCTTTACGAATGCTCTCCATTGAAGCATTACCGAAAGCAGGTTCAATGTTTGCATTGTAAGAGCTCTCATAGCCTCTAATAGTTGATAGAGCAAGCCTGTCTATATATGGTCGATAATACTCACGCCAGCATTCAGATATAGTTAATGAGCTAGGGCCAGAGACAACGGAAGTGTCATATCTAACACGTAGTTCAGCCAGCCTTTTATTGGCGTCTTTAAGACTTCCGGTAACCTTTTCGAATCCTTGTTGTCTTTTTCCTGTTACTGGGTCTGGTGGTAATGGATAGCGCAAGTAGTAAACACCAGGCTTGTATTTGCGCACACTTCCCCAGTCATTTACTTTTAGAGCCATAATTTGCACTGCTTTCTTAAACTTATTCTTTGAGTGATAGTTCTTTTAAAGTGTGTCCAACTCATCTACCAAGATGTAGAAGGAGAATCTGAAAGCGTCCAAAGGGCGCTTTCTGCATTAATTCATTTCGCCAAAGTCAACTTGCCCATAATCAACGTGGTCGCTTTTATGAAAAGCTAGAAACACACCAACAATTAGAGCATCTGGATACTTCTCTTTAATTAGCTGTTTACAGGCAAGGTAGTGCGAGCCAGTTAATAAAACATCATCAACAAGAATGATCAAGCTTGATGGAAAGGTTAATCCATTGAAAGAGATGGAATCTTTTAAAAAATCTACTTGACGAATTCCTCCTTCATGACTTGGCCTAACGGCTTTAATCATGTCGAAAGAATTTTCAACAAAAACATTATTCATACGTTCGGCAACGATAGAGCATAAATCCTCAAGCCTTGAGTCATACTCTTCATGGTTTCTAGGCTTAGAAGTTGGAATAGGGACAAGAGTTGCGCCAAACGAATCAATTAAACTTCTAAACTTGCCACCATCAAGAAGACGTAGAACATCATCAGCAAATTCCTTAATCGCTTCTTCCTTATAAGAAGCAACCGAAGGATTAATTGCGCATAAACTAGGCTTTTTCTTGAAGTTATCAATGCGATTATTTGCTTCGCTTGCTAAGAAACCACCACTAGTCCTGAGAAGATAATAGAAGCATATGTCAGTATCGTCGATAAGAAGGTAATTACGAAGAAGCTTATCAACTCGTATCCATTCTTTTCCACTGCCGCTCATTCTGCATCACCGTATAAGCAGGAAACAACTTCCTCAGAACTACTAACAACAAATACGTTGTCCTTTTCTGCCCATTTACGAGGCCAACTTACCGAATTGTCTTCATAGCAAGATTTAAGAATAAATAATTTACGACCCTGATGTTGACATGCTCTAGCCTGTGTTAATGTTCCGCTAGTGTCAGAAGCCTCAATAATAATCGTTGCATCTGAGATAGCGGCCATTAGTTCATTTCTCTCAGGAAAATAATACCTACGAGTTTTAAAAGGCTGAACTGAATATTTATAGAAAGGTACTTGGCTTACAAGAAGATTCTCTTTGGCAACTTTTCTTTGAAGATTAGCGTTTTCTTTTGGATAATACTCATCTATCGGAGTACCAATTACGCCAATAACTTTTCCGCCATTATCAAGAGCGGATGTCATTGCAGCGGTATCGATCCCCTTCGCTAAGCCAGACACAATAGTAATACCGTGCTTAGACAAATCCCTTGCCATCTGAAAAGCGCGTCTTTTTCCTTTATCTGTCGCTTTTCTTGAACCAACAATAGAAACGCTCTTGCTCTCTATAAGTCCAATATCTCCCTGGTAGTAAAAAAGGGGTGCTGGCCTTTCAGAATCAGCAAGCTTTTCAGGCCACGATTGCGTGTTGTTAATAGCAACAGAGAATGTACCAAGCTTCTTTTCTATGTATTCCTTAATCGGACTCATATCTTCTTCAAATGAAAACAATCCATTTTCAGAAGCAACAGCCTGAGAAGGAAGAATACCTGCCTTAACAGTAATATCAGAAAGCTTTTTTAAGCTTGATCCCTCTTTTGAATAAAGATACTCATAAGAAATAACTTCTTCATATGGCGAAACAGCAAGATTCTTAAGCTTTTCCGTAATAGTTTCTGGACTCATTTCTTCCCTCCTTTACCAATATAGATAATTTTATATCACGCACTTACAAGGCTTATTTCAAACCACATCACTACATCTAAAAAACGGTTCTCTACTCCATCTCGTCAGCAGACTGATACCAGACAACTTTGCCTAGAAAGACCAATCATGAGGGAGTACGTAATATACAACCTTGCCGATAACGGTAACCCTTTCGGTTCCCTCTTCGTTATAGTTGTAGGTTTTTACTTGATATGTAGGGTCATCAGAATCAGGAATTAATTGAAAACCATTAGCAAGCTTCTTAACACGCTTTATAGTCGCATCGTATCCGTTCACGCACACTGCATAAGGGTAGTTGTCCTGTGAAACCTCAGTACATGGGTTAACGAGCGCATAACATCCATTAGGAAGAATTCTATTCATGCTTTCTCCTTCAACTTTTAACAAAAAAGCATCTGGATATTTTTCATGCACGGTACTCGGGATAGGTTGAGTATCTTCTATAGACAACATCTCTATAGGTTTGCCAGCAGCTATAGCTCCATATAAAGGTACATTGGTCATATTTGTTGACGCTGGCTCGCCATAAAAATCAGATATACGAGCACCAAATGCTTTACATAGGGTAATTAGCTCATCAGCATTAGGTTGTCCTCTGCCAACCTCCCAAGCGCTAATTGTTTTTCCGCTTTTATTAATAAGCTGACCGACCTGTTCAACATTCATCCCGGCGTTTTTTCTGAATTCCTTAAGTTTTGAAGCCATTACTTGTCGTATCTCTTCCACAAGACACCTCCAATCAAATCCTATTATCAGTAGGTAATTCTAACATCTAATTAATAAATTTACTACTAAACGTAGGATTTTCGCCATTCTTCCTTGATTTCCTAGGATTACTAGGTATACTTTAATTTGTTCCTAGAATTTGTAGGAAGGATAGTAATGAACATTGGAACAGTAGTAGAGAATCGTCGAGTAAATCGAGGTATCTCATATGCAGAGCTCGCACGAAGAACGTCAATCAATGAGGAAATGATTTCGAGGTTCTGTAAAAACAAATCGATGTTGAAAGCTGATCAGTTTATCCGCTTATGCATCGAGCTCGAATTGGACATTGATGATTTTTCACAAAACAACAAGTAAGCGAATCAGCTCAGTGAAAGGAAAACGATGCAAACACTTAACCGACACATGACAGGCATCGTAACAGAGGAGGCATACAGCTATGACTACAAGAGCGCAGTCGCAGCGGAACGCGAAAAACGAGCACGTAAAGAAAAGCCTGTATACCATTCCGCAAGCAGCAAAGAGATGGCACGTAAGCCAATCGGTTCTTTATGCGGAAGTCAGAGCAGGCCGTTTACCAGTGATGCTCAGGAGAGGAACTACCAGAGGTTACGTGGTGACCGAGGAAATCATGGAGCAATGGATTGCAGAACAGTACGAAATCGTGAACCTTGGTCCGCAAGCTTTGAGACATTCATCTACATCTTCGGGTGCATGAGTATCGCTTTCTTCAGTGTTATTGGCTTCGCAGTTTCGTTCATCTTTTTCTTAGGACTTTAAGGGGTTACATCGTGCGATTTGTTGCAATTGACCCAGGCACACGCCACACAGGTTTGGCATACATGGATGATAGCCACGTTATCGAGACCAAGACTTTCAACTTCAAAGAATCTGTAGGAAGCGACAATTCCCTGCTTATTAACCGCTGCGTTGAGATTTGGAAACTCTTAGAGCTTTACTTAGAAGAGCATGAGCATCAGGCAATCGTTATGGAGGGTTTCGTACCGTTTCCTGGCGCTAAGAATTGTTCACACCAAACACCTCTTTTAGTTGGTTTCTTGGCTGGCAGAATTCTCGTGAACCATCAGAAGCTAATCATCCAGACATCAAGCAAGGTGCTTAATCCACGAACACGAGGAAACATGGCTTTTGCTAAGTCAGACATGGCAGAGGGTCGAGAAGTTTTCCCAGGATGCTTGCTTGCAAGAAATGATCATGAAAGAAGTGCAATTGCGCACGGAATGTACTTCCTTGCTAACAACAAGGAGACTCCAAATGACTAGAAAAGGCGACAAGCAAACACCGTGGACTACCTACGAGATTGCATACCTCAAAGAGAACGCTGGCATTGTACCTGCTCGTGAAATTCAGTTCATGCTTAAACGCTCTTATAAGTCTGTTCACCACATGGCAAACAGACTTGGCTTATCACTAAGAGTACCGACGTGGACGCTTGAATGGTGCGACGAATGCGCAAACTGGCGTTCAAGGATTAATCCTAAAACTGGTCGATGTAGCATCTGCCAGACCAAGCTGAACATTGAGTCAGAAGAAGACAAATGTGCAGATGTTCTGTCTCGAATGTCTCCACGCCAGCGCGAGATTTACGAAACAAACGAAGCTAAGCGAGGAAGACGAAAAGCCTACCTCCGAGCGCCTAAGTACCCAGACTTATCAGGTATGAGCAACTACTACGCATCAAAGAAGAAGGAAGAGTATTTCAGGGAATTAGAGAGGTGGCACGAGGAGATTATCAATCATCGCTATGACGCTGTTAGAACCAGACTAAAGCGCATGCGACAAATCACTGGAGAGAACCCACGAAAAAATAATTAAACGAGTGGGGATATTGATTTTTAAGGAGGATAAATGAAGCTTGAGACCGTACAGCTCGTGGATGTTTTTCCTAATCCGAAGAACCCACGAAAAGACTTCAGCGGTATCGACGAGCTGGCAGCTACGTTCGAAAATGGCGTTCCTTGGCAACCTATTCAGGTTATCAAGCAGGGCGGCATCTATACCATCGTTGACGGTGAACGCCGCTATCGCGCAATGAAAAAACTTGGTACTAAGTCCTGTATGGCTTTGGTAGCAGAAAACCAAGAAGATGCAGACGCATTAGTAGCAATGGTTGCAACCAATAACAAAAAGCAACTAACAGAAATTGAGCTTTCGCAAGGCATTCAGCAAGCAATCGTGTTTGCCGATATTGAGCGAGTAGAAAAAGCTACCGGCAGAACTAACCTTAAACGCGCAAAGCGTGCAATGGAGAAGGTAGACGATTACGCAGAGGACATGTCTATTGACCGCCTGATTGCTATTGATGAATTTGCGGATGATCCAAAATCTGCTGAGCTTCTTACCAAGTGCAAAGAAAGCGAATGGCGCAAGATTTACGCTCAGATTAAGCAGGCTAAGAAGGAAGCTGAAACCAAAGAGAAGCTAATCCGTGTTGTTAAGGAAGCTGGCATTGAGCCTGTTAGCGAGTACCCACATCAGGCTCGAATGGTTAGGGTTACAAATAATCCTGACGAGTTAGCTGAACTTATCAAGACATACGAAGCCAGCGAAATTGCAGTCCGCATCTCTGACTATGGTGTAACCCTCTACAGGTTCGATAAGGACGCAAATGCTGAACGTGAGAAGATTGCTGAAGAAGCAGCACGTCTAAAAAACATCATTACCGATAGCGAATCTCGACAGCTTTTGTTCGTTTTTGAAAACGCAAGCAACCTTGGCACCAACACTCTAAAACTTATATTTGAAGCATTCGGAGAGCGTAGACTACCAATCCTCAACGAGTATTACCGTACTGCAGGTATCGAATCTGAACCTGAATACAGCATTGATGATTTTTCTGTAGTCGATATTCTCCTTGGCTTCTGGGATGCCTTCAAACCGTGCAATTGCCGCACTTATGACCTTGCTACCGGTAAATCAAGCAAATATAACAAGGACTTCTGGGTTTCATGTCTCAATCGCTGGAATGCACTGCAGGCTGACGGATACGAATTCTCAGCTGAAGAACGTGAAGTAATCGAGAAGATTGGAGGTCTTAGCTATGAGTAACGTAGAAGAAGTTCAGGCAGTTGTTATTGACGAGAGCTCAATCTCGGTCGAATTAGCTCCTGCGAGCATCAAAGACAATCTTGCAGAAGTTGAAGCGTTCGTAGACAACACTCTTTCGTTTTATCGCGGTGCAGAAATCGACATCAACAATGATGATCATGTAAAAGAAGCACGTAAGGTTATGGCTGACCTCAACAAGTTAAAGAATCCTATCGAGGATGAACGAAAGCGTATTAAGCGTGAGTACGAAGCACCTCTCAAAGCGTTCGAAGCTCGAGTAAAGTCTATTACTTCAAAGATTGATAAAGCTCGTAGCGAAATTAAGGAGCAGGTAGACGAAGCTGACCGCTTATGGAAACAGAAGCGCGAAGAACTACTCTATGAAGACTTCTTAGGAGTAGCTGGTGATTTCGCTAGCTTAGTTGATTTTAATGTACTGCTTGATGGGAAGTGGCTCAACCGTTCAACTCCAGAGTCTAAAGCAATCAATGAGCTTGAAGATAAAGTTCAAAAAGCACTCGAAGGATTTAATGCCATCAAAGAAAAGAACCTCACCTATCGAGATCAGGTAATCGATTATTACTTGCGAACTCTGGATATTATTGCAGCACTTAGCATAGAAGACCAGCTTATCGAAGAAGCGAAACGACTCGAAGAAGCACGTAAGAAGCGTGAAGAAATCGAAGCAGAACGCTTGAAGCGCATCCAGGAAATGCATGCCGTAGAACAACGGAAATCAGAGGTCTCCGAGGTTTCAGAAGAAGCTCAACCCACCACTCCAGTTAGTCAAATCAGGAAATGGACTATTGAAGTTGAAGCAACAAAAGAACAAGTTGTTTTGCTTTCTGAAGTTCTCAAATCAAACAACATTCACGGTCGAATTATCTCTAAGTAAGGAGCAGTAATGTCTAATCAGCTAGCAAACGTATCTCCTATGAAGGCAATCTACAAGGCCGATTCAGGTCAGGAAATCACGCTTGATGCGCAGATTGTTCGCGATGTTTGCGCTAGCGGAAACGCAAAAGTATCTGACAGGGAATGCCGCCTTTTCATTGAGCTCTGCAAAGCACACCGCCTCAATCCGTTCATTAAAGAGGCATATTTAGTAAAGTACGGCGATTCCCCTGCAACCATTATTACAGGAAAGGATGTTTTCACCAAGAGAGCATCAAGCAATCCAAACTGTGAAGGCTATCGTGCCGGCGTATATGTAGTTACGGCAAACGGCCAATACAAAGAGCGTGAAGGCTCTATGGTAATTCCAGGAGAGCGGCTCATTGGAGGATGGGCAGAAGTCTACATGAAAGGCTACAAAGTACCAATCAAAGAAAGTGTTGGGTTCCACGAGTACAACACAGGCAAAAGTGGCTGGAAAAAGATGCCTGGCACCATGATCCGAAAAGTAGCACTTGTGCACGCTCTTCGTGAAGCAATGCCAGAAGACTTTACTGGTCTTTATGATCAGGCAGAAATGGATAAAGCAAACCAAGAAGCCTACGAAGAAGTTGAATATCCACAGAGCGATTCTAAGCCTATTTCAAATCAAGCGCCAATTGATGTTGGACTTGGAGAAGCACAGGCAAAAGTAGGCTCTCTCATGCGTCTTATGAAAGCCGAAGGTTGGGATATGAACGACATCCACGCCTACGCTCAGAAGACTTACGTAACCGAAATCAAGGACATGAGCAAAGACCAGCTTAATGATTTTGCGAAAGACCTTGACCGTATGTACCAAGAAGCTCAACAAACCTACGACGAAATCGAGCTTGTAGAGGTCGAGCAAATGCCTTTAGAGCAAGAAATCAATGCGGATGAAATCGTATTTTAGGAGTTTAAATGTCTATCAATCGTGTAGTAATCACAGGTAACCTCACGCGAGAACCTGAACTTCGCAACACTGCTGGTGGTATGGCTGTTCTTAGCTTAGGAATCGCTGTTAATGACCGTCGCAAAAACAATCAGACTGGAGAATGGGAAGATTATCCAAACTTTATTGACTGCACTATGTTTGGTGCTCGTGCTGAAAGCGTTTCTCGCTTCCTTGCTAAAGGAAATAAGGTTGCTATCGAAGGTAAGCTTCGTTGGAGCCAATGGGAAAGCGATGGTCAAAAGCGTTCAAAGATTGCAGTGATCATTGACGAAATAGAGCTAATGAGCACCCGAAGCTCATCTGAAACCACACAAGCAACAAAGCAGAATGTTCCTACGTATCAGACCTCAGAACATCATTCTGTTCTTCAACCAAGCGTCTATGACGAAGACATTCCTTTCTAAGGAGTAACAAGATGGCAGTTAAATACGTGCCCATCTTTGAAAGCTTCTACGAGGTGGCATCGGGACTCGATGACGAGCGCAGGCTCAAACTCTATGACGCCGTCATGGAATACGGGTTCTATGCCACCTGGCCTACAGATATTGATGACGATGAAGTTTTGAAAGTAGCTTTCAAGCTCATCAAGCCAAATATCGACGCTTCAGTAAAAAGGCAGACAGCTGGTGCCGAAAGCGCCGCAAAACGATGGAGCAAAGAAAGCAAGCAGTAACAACCTTTGTAGGTACCTATATACCAACCTTTGTAGGTACCTATATACCACTCTCTCCTTTCCTCTCTGGATTTGGAAAGGAAAAGGAGAGGAAATAGAAAGGAAAGGGTTTTTCATTGTGGAAAACATTGCGAAAAACATAAACTTAAGCACCGTTAAATGGCATTGTCAGGAAGACCGTTTTGATGTCATTGATGATGAACCAGATACAACAACAAAAGATTGTCAGCACTGCATCCATTTCGATGAGTTCTTGGCTTTCGATGTCGTTGATAAAGAAACTGGTGAGGACGTTGGATATTGTCGCTACAACAATGACGTTACCCATCCAAACGATTTAGCAGTTGATATATGCGATGTGGATATTTGGGAGGGTAAATAGATCATGAAGCTTCCAGAGATTAAAACATTTCATCCAACCGAAAGCACACTCGAACAGGCTTCAAAAGTATTTGAGGAAGCATCTGAGTTATTTGCTGCAAGCGTTCTTTGCTCTGTTGGTGCTGAAACGAAAACACACGTTTACGAAGAAGCAATTGATGTCTTACAGGCTGTCGTAAACTTTCTCGACCTTGAATTAACCGAAGCTGAAATTGAAGCTCTCTACCGAGTAAATCTAATCAAAAACGATAAGCCCGAACGATATGGGCAATACATGAATTAAGGAGACTAGATGTCTAACAACATTATGAGCCTTACCGATAACTTATACGAGCAAATGGATAGGCTTTTAAACGCAACTGATCCAGAAGAGATTAAGCGTGAGGCTGAGCGTTCTAAGGCTATTGAAGGTGTAGCTCAAACAATCCTGAATGCTAACGCTATGGCATTCGATATCCTGAAATTCCGCTCAAAGCACATTGATGATTCGGTTACTGAATACACAGCTGCAAAGCTTTTAGGTTCTAAAGATGGGAACTAGACGAAAAGAAGAGGAAACTCGTTTCATTTTGGAAAATGCCCCTTCAATGACTAAAAAAACGCTGGCTAAAAAGTTTGAGGAGACTTTTGGAAAACAAATAACTATTTCATCTGTTCCTTATTGCCACAAGAAGCTCGCTTTTGATTCAAGGCACAATGCCAGACTTGCGATTAGCAAGAGAAACACTAGCAGTAATCTTCACGAGTATCGCTGTCCCGAATGTGGAAAGTGGCATTTAACAACGAGAGAGAACCTACCGGCAAGCAGATGGAAAAAGGAAGTAGAAAAGAGGCACTCTTATGGCAAGGGTAAAGGAACTACCAAAAAAGAAAAAGCTCTTGATTACAGCAAAAGCGGGAACGCTTGAGGTTACCTGGGAAGAGTTAATGCATATTCTCGCTGATGCTCAAATCTTGCTCCACGAAGTAAACCTCGAGAGAAAAGAATACTAACGATGCTTCTTGTTATATCTGCATTTATCACAGGTGCCATAATTGGCTTTCTGATTGGAATTACAACAATGGCACTTTGTTATGCCTGCAAAGACGAATAACCCCTTTTCAGGGGTTATTTTTTTTGAAAAATATGTATATAGTTGTTGTGTAATTATATAGTATACTATATAATATAACCATAAGGTAATTAAGAAACAGAAAGGAGGAATCAATGAGCGTTACAATCAGAATTGGCAGATTCTCAGTAACAATCAGCCTAAAGTTCAAATTACTCAATAGGTAACTCGAACCAAGTACCCGCTCCCTTCGGGGAGCGGAGAAAGGAGGCTGGCATTGATTCCTCCGGTAATTGAAAGGATACCATAATGGCATACTCTGAAGCACATAAGCGTGCAAGCATGAAATACATCAAAGAGAAGATGACCCAGAAGGTTGTTAGGTTTAGCCCAAAAGAACAAGACTTGCTTGATCATCTAGAAAAGCAAGACAACCAGGCAGGATACATCAAACAACTTATCCGTGAAGATATGGAGCGCAAAAAATGTGACTAGAAAAGGAAGATGATAACGCTCTCTGTGAACGGGCAATCCTCCTTCTGGAAAGGCCAGGCTGAAGTCGGTGACAGCCTGGCCTATTTGTTTATATACGTGAGTAGTAAGCAATCATCTACTCATGGCAAAGAAACTAACACCAAAACAAGAGAAGTATTGTCAAGGCCGCATTAGTGGCCTTTCTCAACGTGAAGCGTATCGAGAGGCGTATCCAAGCAGTAAGAAATGGAAGGACAAGAGCGTCGATGAAAAGGCTTGCCAGCTTGAAAAGAATGTCAAGATTATGTCAAGGCTTAAAGAGCTCAATTCTATCCCTGCAGAGCGTGCTCAAGTCAAACGTGAGGAAGTCTTAGCCAATCTGAGCGAGGTTTCTAGCATTCATCTCAACGAGCTAAGGAAAGAATCAAAACAGGGCTTTAAAGTTGACGTGAGAGGCGCAAGAGCTGGCGCAGTAATCTCAGCATCTCACGAGCTCCTAAAATGGCTCCCAGAAGAAAAGTCTGAAGAATCAGCATTCCCAATCATCGACACCGCTTCCCTTGTTCCGGGCGCTTACTCAGATATTTGGCGCGACATCATGGAACACCGCCACAGCACTTATGAGGGCATTGGAGGACGCGGTGGTATTAAGTCTACGGTACTTCTTACCGAGGCTCCTATCATGCTTATGATGAAAGACCCTAAGCTGTGCGGTGTAGCGTTTCGCCAAGTTCAAAACACTATTAGAGATTCTATCTTCGCTACCTTCATTAGCTCCATTGCTCGTATGGGATTGCAGGATGAATTTACCTACACCTACTCCCCTATGGAGATTAAGAGAAAAAGTACAGGGCAAGTAATCTTGTTCCGTGGCCTTGATGACCCTGAAAAAGCAAAATCTCTTACGCTCAAAGACCCAGACAAATACATCGGCTTTGCTGTTTGGGAAGAGTTCTCGCAATTCAATGGCATGCAACCAGTACGAAAGGCAGAACAGACCGTAAAGCGTGGCTCTGCTCCGCACTTCTGGACGTTTAGAGCATGGAATACTCATCCCGACGAAGAGCATTGGTCAAATGTTCACTATCGAGAATCAGAAGAAGACATAGACACTCTCGCTTTCAAGGTCAACTACACAGATGTGCCACCGGAATGGCTTGGTGAAGAGTTCATAAAGGATGCTGAGAAGCTCAAAGCAACAAACGAGGAAGCCTATCGAAACGAATACATGGGCGAATGCATATCAATGACAGGCCGAGTATTCGAGAATGTTGTTGATAGAGAGGTATCGCTTGATGAGGTCGGTTCGTTCAAGTGGGTAAAGAACGGCATTGACTGGGGTTTCCAGAAGGATCCTTTTGTATTCCTTCGCGTTGCCTATGACCGCAAGCACAATGATATCTACATTTTTGATGAGCTATACAACACCGAGACACTCGATATGACCAACATCAACCATGTAAAGAAGAAGCTCGCTAATCGTGACTTAGAAGGCAACATTGAGACCAATGGCAAAGGTATCCCGCTTTTCAACCGCCATAAGCCAGAGAACGAGATTAGAGCGGACGCTGCAGCACCAAAAGACATTGCCACATGGAGACACGAAGGCATCAATGTCATGGGCGCTTCTAAGCGTGTTCCAGTAGCTGACGGTATTCGCTGGCTACAGAAACGAGCTCATATCTATATTGACCGCAAACGTTGTCCGCTTACATGGGCGGAGTTCACTCACTACAGGGCGCTTGAAGATGAAGCAGGACGATTCAAGGGGTACCCAGACAAGGACAACCACACCATTGACGCTACCAGGTATGCAGTATTCGACCTGATTGCAAATAGGGACATCACATAGAGAGGATACGAATGGGCACCGAGAAAAAAGGTTTCAGCTATAACGCTGTTAAATGGTTAAATATGCTCGGTTATTCATCAACCACGCTTACTAATCCAATGACAGAAAAGATTAACCTCTGGTGGAATTACGTAAACCAGAAAGCATCTTTCTATTGGCGCGAAGAAGTTGATGAGAACGGCAATAAGAACAAGATTAAGGTTCGCTCTCTATCTCCTGCCGACTTGGTATGCCAAGACATGTCAGAACTTCTCTATAACGAAAAAGCATCTATCAGCGTAAACAGTGAAGACGATACCGCTAAAGAGTGGCTTGATAGGTGGTTAAAGGAAACCGGGTGGCATGATAAGGCACCCATGGCTATTCAGCGTATGTGCTCCACTGGTACTGCTGCTTGGGCATTGCATATTAAGGGAGCTTCTGTAATTGGTAGGTCCGATACCCTAAAAGTTATTCCTATGCGCTACGATGCACGCGCTATCATTCCACTTGTCTGGGACAACGAGAGATGCACCGATTGCGCTTTCGTAAGTCCAACATACGTAAATGGTGAATCTTGCACTCAGATTGAAGTGCACCGACCAGACGAGCATGGCAACTATCAAGTATTCTGCTCTTTCTACGACAGTAAAGGTGAACCATACGAACCTGAAGGCCATCTCACTGCTTTGGAAGCGTTGGACACCAAGCAACAAAAGCCAACCTTCCAGATTATTAAACTCGCTATTGATAATCCATACTGGGAATACTCACCGATGGGTGTTGCTCTATTCCATAACATCATTGACGTATTAGAGACTGTTGATCTTTCTTTCGACGCGATTGGTAACGAAATCGTTCTCGGCAAGAAGATGCTTTCAGTTCCTGAGTCTATGATGAAGCGTGACGCAAACGGAAAGCCTGTTGTTCCTCATATGTCTGGCCATCAGTTCTTCCTAGCAACTGAATCCTCTACTTATGACGATAAGAGCGCAATCTATGAATACAACCCAGAGATTCGAGCTAATGATATTCGACTCATGCTTTCTACTGCATTGCAGATGCTTGGCAAGCGTGTAGGTTTTGGCACAAAAGCATATGTTCTTGACGCTACAGGCTCTATCACTACAGCCAAGCAGGTAGCTTCAGATAATGCAGAGATTATGCGCACTGTTCGCAAACACGAGCACGTAATTGAGCCTGCTATTCGTGAACTTATTGAAGCAGCAGCTGGTGTCTATCGACAGCTTTCTACCGAAGATGTGCCTGATATGACTGGTCTTATTAACGTTGTTATGGGTGACAGTATTATCGAGGATGATGATTCTTTACGTGATCGTGACCGAAGCGATGTTGTAGCAGGACTTCTTGAGCCTTGGGTCTATCTTGTTCGTTGGCAAGGCTATTCAGAAGAGAAAGCTAAAGAGGTTACTAACAGTGGTCTTGATATTCCATTAGAGGTCTAAGCTATGGCTCTTACAGAGCAGGAAATCAACTCCGTAGTAGAAGCTGTCCTTAACGGCAACCAAGAAAAATACGTAAAAGAACTAACCGAACGATTAACAGATCGTCTTGCAGATGAGCTTTTCGGTTATTCGGATGAGGTTATTCTTCGTCAACTCGCTCTACAGGTGCCAAAAGAAACCTCAGAAATCTTGTCTAAGTACAAGTCTCTTATTCGCTCTGACGTTGAGGAGGAAGTGCGAGAAGCTTTAGAATATGCGGTTGCTAATGACGTTTCAGATCTAACAAGATTCTACGGAGAAGAGAAAGCAACAGAAGCTAGTAGTTACTTCACTGATGGAACTACCAACCACTTCAAACAGGTAGCATCTCAGACAGCACGAGGAATTGCTGACATTGTTGAGCGTCAAAACCTCAACCTCAGCAGAGATGCTGAAAAGCTTTACTACGAAGTGGTAAACAATGCAATCAACAATTACAATCTCGGCATTAAGACCGAAGACGAAATCATTGAAGAAGCGGTTGAGCAACTATCAAATAGTATCGACAAGGTTAACTACGCAAGCGGGCAGAAGGCAAATATTGACGTTGCTATCCGTAGGCACTTAGTAACACAGATGAGCCAAGCAGGCGGTCGAATGACGATTGAGTGCTTAGAGTCATTTAGTCATGAGTTAGTAATAACCTCTGCTCATTATGGAGCTCGACCAACTCACGCTGTATGGCAAGGCAAGCCCTGTGCTATTCATGGTCCAGCAGTAATAGACGGCGTAGAGTATCCAGGATTAGAAGAGTTAACCGATTACGGCACTCCTGGTGGTCTAAAAGGTGTTAATTGCCGTCATTCTATAGAAATCTACTTCCCCGGTATTACTGAATTACCAGATACAGACTTTGCTAAAGAGCAAGAACTCTATGGCATGACATCGGAGGAGTATTACAACGCCACTCAACGCCAGAGAGCCTTAGAGCGTCGTATTAGAGCAACTAAGGCAGAGATAGCGCGAATGGAAACTAGTGGCCTCACATTAGACGACAGCAGGCTTGTTCAAAAGAGATTAACACTTGGCAAACAACAAGCAACTATTAGGAATTATGTAGCTAACACTAACGGACTTGTTCGACAGTACGACCGCGAGAAGGCTTACGGAGTTAGTAAGCAACCTAGAGCGTTAAAGACTAATTACAACATACAAAATATAAGAGTCAGAAATGTTGCGGGACTTGATCATGGAAAAGGTACCGTTATTAGCGAATCGGCTTACAAAGAATTGCGAGATTATGCTGAAAGTAGAGGCGTTGCGTTATCAGGTTTTAGGAATGCAATTGTTGATGTAAAAGCAGTCAAGCAAGCTTTAGATGCAATTACAGAAGTTATAGAAGTATTCCCAGAGTTAAAAGAAAAAGGAAGAAAGCAGCTTACGCTTGAACTAACAACTCTAGGCGACAACACATTTGCTCAGATAGACAACAACCGAAAGCATATTGTTTCTATAAACGCGAAGTATTATTGGGATAAGGAATTTCTCGACAAAGAATACGGAAGCGCAGCAAAAGAAGGTTGGTTTGTTCGAGGAACAACGTCAGAAGCGGTTATATATCACGAAATGGGACATAAATACGCATCGGTAAATAAGATCTCCTCATTGCGCATTAGTAAAAGATTAACTAATATTAATGAAAGGATTAGATTATTAGATTATATAAATAATAATTTGTCGATTTATGCAGCGTCAGAATACAATTGCAGCGAAGTTATTTCAGAAGTTTTTTCTGCTTACTTCTCTAATGTTGACAATAAATTTGCAGAATCGTTTATGAAAGATTTGATGTCGCTAAGATGAGATACTCAGAAGAGCTAAAAGAATCAATGTATTGGCTTCAGCACAATGAGTGGTGGACTCCTGTAGGAAAAAACGGCATTAAGTTCAAAGAAGGATGCCCAGAAAGAATTAAAAAAAGCTTCGAAATGTACATGGAGCGACAACGAAAAAAATAACACTTAGCCACCTTCGGGTGGCTTTTTTAATGCCATGTGACAGCTTTCATAATCTTTCCTTACGCACGAGCCGAGCGAAGAGGCTCAAATCGCAAGCCTGAGCGAAGAAGGCATACATCAAGCGCACAGAGAAGTGCGAATCAAACTCGATGAAAGGAAAGAAATGGACCCACAGAATCAGAACGGCCAGGAGCCACCAAAGGGCGCACCTAGCGACGAAGCTAAGATGAAGCGACTCGAAAGCCAGATTACCGAGCTAAAGGCACAGCTTGAAGAGTCAAAACAGCGCGAGTCTAAGCTTACTGAAGACTTGGGAAACGCTCTCACTCAAGAAGACGTTACTAAGGCGGTTGAAGAAGCTAAAGCAAACGCTGAGAAAGCTCTCAATGAAGCAAACGCTAAAGCATCTGCCCAGCAGAAAAGGCTCTTGGTTGAAAACGAGTTAATCAAGGCAAATTGCATTGACACTAAGGGAGCTATTGCACACATCGACCTCAACAGCATCGAGATTGCTAGTGATGGCCATATTTCTGGCCTTGATATTGCGAAACTTGCTGAAGATAAGGCCCATCTCTTTCAGGCACCTAACACCAAAAAGGTAGACACTGCAGGCAATCCTAGTGGTAACGGTGCAAAGAAACTAACCCGTAGCGAGATTGCGCAAATGAAAGACCCTAAAGCACAGAGAGAGGCTTATGCGCAACTCTTAGACGAATAGGAGTTTTGAAATGGACATCAATAAGCTTGCTAAAGTTCAGGATATGCAGTTAGCTGATAAGTTCGCTCTTTCCGCACAGAACCTCGTGAAAATGCTCGGCAACTGCGAGCTCATTCCAGCTAACCCAGGCGAAACCTTAAAGCAGTACAAGGTTACTGGCACTCGTTCTATTGTTGAGTACGTAGAAGGTAAGGAAGTACCTGTAACCACATTCGAAAATAAGGTAGTAGCAACTCATGAGGCTGTATTGAAGCCTTACCGCATCCAGACCACATTGCAGGAAGTGCAGAAGCGTGGCTATGAAAACGCTGTAACCGCTAAGGACAACAAGCTTGTAGCAGAGATGCAGGGCGACATTAAGGCAGGACTTATCGCTGGTCTTGAAACTGGCACTGGTACTGCTTCTGGCACTGACATGATCAAGGCTGCTTTGAACGCTTTTGCAAAGCTTCAAAATGCTATGGAAGATTATGGCGACTTCACTCCTGTTTTCTTCTGCAACCCAGTAGATTTTGCTGCAGCAATTGGCGAAAAGGAAGTTATCACTGCTTTCGGTTTGCAGTACGTAGAAGGCTTCGCTGGTCTTGGTAACCTCATCGGCACCGCGAAGGTAACTGAAGGAAACCTCTACTGCACCGCTTCTGAGAATATGAAGGTTTACTATATCAACGCTTCTAACGGTGCTGAGCTTGGCTTCGGCTTTACTTCTGACGAGACTGGTATTGTTGCCATCGCTCACTCTGCAGAGTTGAAGAACCTTTGCTACGACACTGTTGCTTGGACTGCAATCAAAGTGTTCCCTGAATATGTTGACTTTGTTGTTAAGGCAACAATCGCTCAGGGTTAGACCTAAGCAAATTCGCGAAAGTAGGCTACTGAAATGCTTAAAGAACTAACACCTTCCTATAGTTACTATTCAAGCTGGGGCGGTTCGCTTGATGAAAATAATTTCAATGGCGAACTGCCAGTAGCCTGCGCTCGCGTTGCACAGCGTTTAGCTATTCACAACTTGGAAGAGATCGAAGAGCAAGAACCGGTAAAGAATGCTGTTTGTGCCGCAATCGAAGCACAGGCAAACGGCACCTCTGGTCTTTCCTCTTACTCTGCAGGTCAAGTAAGCGCAACATACTCCGATAAATTTACTAGCTCTAATACTGTAGAGGCGGCTATTGAGCGCGAACTTAGCGGTACTGACTTGGTAAGTGTGGTTCTCTAATGGCTATGTATCCTAACACCGTAACCGTGTGGTTTAAGGAAATAAAAGGACGTGAAGCTGTCTGGAATAAGGCATTTATTAATAATTGCCGATTCGAACCAGTAGAAGGAGCAAATGCGTCTACTGGTGGAGACGCTTCTGCAAGACAAGCAACTCTTCTTGTTAAGTGCAAAGAGAAACCTTTTAAGAGCGGAGATAGAGTATTTCCAGGAATCAACGAATCGGTAGAGCCACCAACAGATTCCTATGTTGTTTACAGCGTCTCTCCTATCTGTATCGGAGTTAATCCTGATCACTACGAAGCGGTACTGTCATGAGCCTGAGACTTAAAGTTAAAGAAGTGAATGTGAATCGAGCTATCACCAAGGGTGAACTTGCTCGAAAAGCAGTGTTAAAAACACTTGTTTTAGCTGCAAGACGAGACTCTAAGCCTTACGTACCAATGAGAAAAGGAAGGCTTAGAACTACCGCCGAAACAAACAGCCAGCCTGAAAATGGTTTGCTTATCTACGGTGGTGGTTCCGTTAAGTACGCACGAGTTCAGTATGACAATCAATTCTCTCATTACACAACTGCTGGCACTGGTCCTAAGTGGTTTGATAAAGCCAAATCAGCTAAATCATCGCAATGGACAAAAGAAGCCCAAGAAGCAATCAAAAGGATTATGAATGGAAACTAGAGCAGTTCTATACGATGCAACACTTGCTACAAGTATCCTTGATTTGGTATCAGATATTGTTTCTAATATTGATGATACTATTCAGGTACATTTCGAAGAGCTGACTGCAGAACCAGGCATTTTGCCACGCATGATGATTACTCTTCTCGAAGCAGGAACTACGAGCAATCGTTACATTTCTGGTGAACAGCTAATCTCAATCCCCTTCGCTCTTACTCTTCGAGTTGCCGCCATTGATGAACAAGACCGCCTAGACGCCGCTGCGCTTCTCTCTAAGGTATCTCGTGAATTTATAAACAACTGTGTTTCTTTCGACAATTATGTTGCCTATACTCGCCCTCTTTCCTCTGTTCCAACTTGTTTGGGCAGAACGAATATATTCGAGGATTGGCAACTCACTTTTGACTTGAACTACAAGAAAACTAATTGAAAGTAGGTCACAATGGATGAGACTTCCTTGCCAATTTGGGGACACGAACTTCAGGACTGGATTAATATCGGTTCCGCTGAGACTCCTTCTTGGCAAAACGTAACTAATCTTCTTTCTTGGGAATTCGATGATGACGCAGAGACTTATGACCCTTCTTACATCGACACCAAGAAAAAGCCTTCATTTACTATCTCTAAGTCTGCTTCTATCGAATACGAAAAGGATCTGTATTCAAATAATGCTCTTGACGCATTCTTGATTGAGCATGAAGACGACTCTAACGTAGCAGTAGAGGTTTGCCGTGTCTATACTTGGCTTGGTGAATCTAATGCTCACACCGCTAAGAAGGCTGCATTCTTGCTCACTCCTTCTGCACTTGATAAGAACTCTTCTGGTGAACCTATCAAGTTGAAGGGTAAGCTCACCATGAATGACGAAAACTGGACTAAGGGTACTTGGTCTGGCACTGCATTCGAATAACAAAAACCAATTCGCCATAGCGAGACGGCTCTTTCGTACCTTTCAGCCGTTTCGTTGTGGCTTTTTATTTAGGAGGATTACATGGGATTCAAGTTTAAGAACCGCTCAATCAAACTCAAAATCCAAGGCAAAGAATATACCGTTGTTCAAGGAGACGCTAAAGCGGCAGATGCCTTAAACGCTGTCAAGTTAAAGATTTCAAAGATGACACCTGAGAAGCTTTCTAAGAGTAAACAGGCAAATTTAGAAGTGTCTATTGCGCTTCGTGAAACAATTGCCGCATACCTTGGCCAGAGTGCTGCAGATGAGATTTTTAAAGACCGTCCGCACAATGTTATCCAAGAAATTGAATTGCTGAAATATATCTACGAAGAAACCCAAGCACAGAAAAGCGAAGATAGTATTCAGGACTTACTATCTGAACTCAATGTTGGCTAATGCGTAGCATTATTACTGGAGGTCTTCCTGGTAGCGTTCAAATTAATGGGGAAGCGGTTCCAATCAATACGGATTTCCGCTCCTGGATTGATACTTGGAGACTCCTTGACCGTAAAGATGTTGATATTAATAAGCAAATATCTGCAATTATTGCTCTTTTATTCAGCAGAGAAGGAAAATCTCCAACTCCTTACCAGATTGCTATGTCGGAGCCAGAAGATGCCCTAAACGCCGTTTTTCTTTTTCTTGCTAGAAAAACCGAACACGAGCCTGAGCGACCAAAAACACTTAGAGAAAGAAAGATTTCGAAGCTTCGTATCTTTGACTGGGACTATGACTCAGAGCGTGTTATCGCTGATTTCCAAAGAGAATACAATCTCGACATAACAGACCCTTCAACAAGTATTCACTGGTTTAGATTTATGGCTCTATTTAACGGGCTCAGTGACTCTTCTAGGACTATAGAGGCAATTCAAACAAGGGCGGCAGACCTTGAAGATAAAAACCTCTCAAAAGAAGAAAAGAAGGCTCTTAGAGAGAAGAAAACTATCTTGATGCTCCCAGCGAGGACAAATGAGGAGGCTGTCGCTAATAGTAGACTTCGAGGGGAGTAAATCGCATGGCTGACGGCCAAGTCAAAATTCAAATGCTGCTTGACAAGTCTGATTACGACAGAGCGATTAATGATCTGGGAAAGTCAACAGAAAGCTCTTTATCTACAGCTATTAAAGGCTCGATGATTGGTAATGTTCTGGCTAACGTATTTAGTCAAGCAGCATCAATGATTTATTCTTCTTTAGATGGTGCTATTAGTCGAGTAGACAAACTCAACCAATTTCCAAAAGTAATGCAGAACATTGGTTTTTCTGCTGAAGAAGCCGAATCTTCAATAAAAAAGATGTCAGACGGCATTCAAGGACTTCCTACAACACTTGATGAAATTGTAGGCAATGCTCAACAGTTAGCCATGTCTATCGGAGACTTAGATAAGGCAACTGATGTTGCGATTGCACTCAATGATGGTTTCCTTATGTTTGGTGCTTCTTCAGCAGACGTAACCAATGCAATTACCCAGCTTAATCAGATGATTACCTCTGGTAAGTACGATATGCAATCCTGGAACAGCATTAATCAAGCAGCACCTGGCTTTCTTGATACCGTAGCGCGTTCTATGCTTGGAGCAGATGCTTCTGCTTCACAGCTTAGGGATGCTCTTAATAGCGGAAAAATCTCTAGCGAAGAGTTCACCCAGGCACTCGTAGACCTCGACAAAAACGGAGGAGAAGGTATCGTAGCTCTCTCAGAGGGCGTAAAGAGTGCTACTGGTGGCATCGAAACCTCTATGAATAACGTAGGAAACGCTATCGTTAGAAATCTCGGTGAGATAGTCGATGAAATTAACTCAAATGGCGAGATTACTGCGATGTTCGACACGATTAAAAACGCAATAAATGACTTCGGAAAAGTAGCTGTTGATGCCGTGGGCTGGATTAAAGACAACTTCAATGACCTAGCACCACTTATTGGAGCTATAGTTGCTGCATTTATGGGCTTTCAAATTGTCAGCTTTGTTTCAGGATTAATATCTGCAGCAACAGGAGCATTTGCTGCGTTTAATGGCGTACTTGCCGCTAATCCTATTGGTTTAGTAGTTGCCGTTATCGCCTTCCTAGTAGGGTATCTCATAACACTCTACATGACAAACGAAGATGTAAGAAACGCAATTAACGAAGCATGGGGAGCTATTACTGGTGCTATTGGTGGTGCTATTGATGTAATTGTCCAATCGTTTCAAGACTTCGTCTCTATGATTTCAAGTATCCCAGATAGCGTTGCTGCTGCTTTTGACTACATCATTAGCAATATATGGAACTTTGTATCTGGCATGGCTTCTGGTGCTATTGATGCCGCTTCTCAATTCGCATCAAACCTTATTAACCGATTGCAAGAAATTCCAGGACAGGTAGTGTCTATCGGCTCTAATATTGTGCAAGGTATCGTAAATGGCATCATGTCTGCTCCTGGTGCTGTAGCAGATGCTCTCAAAAACATAGTAGATGGCGCAATCAATAACATTAAAGCGTCACTCGGTATTCACTCGCCTTCTACTGTATTTAGAGATGAAGTAGGTAGGTGGATTCCTGCCGGTATCGGTGAAGGTATTGATAAGAATACTTCAAGCGCAATAAAGCCATTGAGTGCTCTCACAGACGAACTGACAAGCACAGCAAGTTATATGCAATCTCAATTGGGAAATACTCTTCTTGGTGGATTGTCTACAAACATCACCGCAGACACCGCTTCTGGTTCTCGCAAATCTGACGAAATGATCAGGATTCTGAAGAATGTATCCAAACAGCTTGAAACCGAATCATTAACTATTAACAATCGTGAATTTGCTCGAATTGTTAGGAGCTACTAGTGGAAATCGCTATTAAATATACCAACAATCGAGGTGAATCTATTATTTTCGGTGGAGAAGAAACCGAACTTCACTTCTTTGAGAACTCGCTTCGCTCTGCAAAGTGGTCGTACTCTATCGACAATGGCAGGCTAAACGAATTCTACAAAGACACCGAAGAACTTGAATTGAAAGTAGGAATTGCAGCAGAAAGTGAAGATAGTGGCCTTGAGCTAAGAGAACGTCTCATCTCAATTACAGAGCGTGATATTGTTGACAAAAAACCCGGCAAGATCACTATTAATGGTTGGAATCTCGATTGCTATGTATTCGCACGTGATGCTAATAACTGGTGGTATAGCGGCAAGTACTTTGAATGCACACTTAGCATTCTTGTGCTTGCTCGCGAATGGTACAAACTAAATACTTATCACTTTGACAATGAGAATTACAGTCAAGGCGACTACGAGTATCTGGACTTCTCTTATGATTATCCTCACGATTACAATTCTGGAAGTCGCAAAACCAGCACTATCAACAATACCTCACTGCTTCAATGTGATGTCATTATTCGTATCTATGGACCCGCACATAGTCCATCAATCGACATAGATAACAATAGATACGGCGTTAACGTAAACGTTCCAGAGTTCGGAATCCTTGAAATTAATTCAGAAGACAAAACTGTCCTTCTGTACGATGCTTACGGAAATGCTTCTAATGTATTTGGAAAAAGACTTGTTGGAGGCAAAGGATCAGGTTCTTACATCTTCGAGACAGTCAAAGAAGGTTTATCTAGTGTTTCTTCAAGCAATGCTTCTTCTTATGACATCGTTATTAAAGAAAAACGTTCCGAACCTGTTTGGAGCTAGTAATGTTATTAATTCATGCTGACAACAAACTTAACGATATTCGAACAATTAAGCCTTCTTATGCAGAGTTCGCATTTGGTGTAGACGAAAACGATTTCGAGCTAGTTATGCCACAAACCGAAGACAGTATTTTGCCGTTTGATTTCATATACTATGACGGAACTGAATACGGAGGCATGGTAACAAGCATTACTAATGACCCAGACGGAAAACGTGTTATCTATAACGGTCCAACGTGGCACGGATTACTATGCTCAAAAGTGCTAGAGCCTGACGAAGGAAAAGACTATTTGACCGTATCTGGTGAAGTTAACAGCGTTATCGACGCTCTCATTAAACGCATTGGACTAGACGGTATCTTCTCTGCCGCTTCTAGCAGTTCTGGTTTGATTGCTGATTATCAATTCAGTAGGTACGTAACCGCTTTTGACGGTATAAGAGCAATGCTTTCAAATCTTGACCAGAGCCTTGTTATAACATGCGCAAACGGCAAGGCTAATCTTTCCCTAACTCCAATAAGGCTATTTGATGCAGTTGTTAAGACAACAAACCACTCGTTACCTATTAACCACCTCATTTGTCTTGGTGAAGGCGAGCTAAAAGACCGTACAGTAATACATCTTTATGCTGATGGTAATGGAAATATATCTCAAACAAGGACATTTTCTGGTGTTTACGACAGAAGCGAAGTATACGATTATTCAAACGCTAACTCAGAAAAGCTCATCGAAGACGGAAAGAAAAAACTGAAGGAATACCAAATCTTCAAAGAAGCCGAACTAGTAAGCCTTGGAATGCACGATTATAGAATCGATGACATTGCCTGTGTTTACGATTCGAAGACAGATACGATTGTAGAAATTCCAATCAATAAAAAGATTGTCTCCATTAACCACAGAGAAGAAATAAGCACAACTTATGAAGCTGGGGATGTGGTTATTCGAGACTTCTTATAGTGACATGATGTCTATCGTTTCTTTCATAAACAACTATGAAAGAGGTCACTGAATGGCTTTAGAATTAATAACAGGCAAGAGCGGAACTCCGCACGTTGACTCTGCCGATATTGGTGCTCTTAATGCTTGCATCTTTGGTCCGGGTTCTTACATTCTTAGCGGTTGTGAATTAACTGCAGTAAGCGCAAACCAAATACATATTGCTCCTGGTGAAATCATCCTTGAAGGCAGACATGTTCGCATTACTGGTGCAGGCGAAGATGTTTCTATCGTTAACGGAACTACTGGGTATAAGCGTAACGACATTATTGCTATCAACTACTCAGTCGGAAACAACAACATTGAAAGCGTATCTTTTGAAGTAATTGCAGGAACACCTGCATCAAGCGAAAAGCCGGCAGATCCTTCGGTTTTTGGAGGATCAATCTTAGACGGAGACTCTTCTGTTCAGTACGCATTCGCTCGTGTAAAGCTTGACGGTATTAATCTTGATGGCGTTGAGGCACTATTTGAAGAGCGGTCGGTTTCTGGCGTGGATTCAATCGTTGCACAAGGCACGTCTGGCGATTGGACATTCTTTAAGTATTCGAGCGGTTGGGCAGACTGCTATTATCAAACTGAATATTCAACAGCTATTGATCAACCATGGGGTAGCGGATATGATTCTGGTACTAAGAGTTCTATACCACTCCCTTTCCCAATAAAGAAACCTCATTTCGTAGGTTCAGCAAACGGCACAACTGGAAACAGTTGGCTTCTAACGTACTATGATAGCGGTGCTGTTGCTGATAGCGACGGATACTATTCAAGGTATCCCCATTACGCGATTACATCGTTCGGAAAATACGAATTAAGAAAGTATCGAATCTGCCTACATGCTTCTGGATTTTGGAAGTAGGTGAAACAATGACAAACGGATATTACGAAATAGTAACTCGCATCAAGCCAACGGCGACACCTATAGACAACGTGAAAAAATTTGCGTGGTATGATTCCGACTATGAGGTAGTCGAGGCTTGGCACGAATACACAGCTGAAGAGCTTGCACGTATAGAAGAAGCGAAAGCTGAAGAATTAAAGCATAAGCAAATTGAAGCACTTCCAAAAGATGTTGCAGACATTCAGGAAGCACTTGTTGAGATTGCTGAAATCAGCGCAGACAACGAAGCTTCAATGTCTGATGTGCAGGATGCTCTTTGTGAACTGGCTGGCATAGTTGCTGGAATGATTGGAGAATAGACATGGCAAAGATTTACTACAAGCAGATTATTGCTGGCAAAATGACATTAGAGGAAGTTCCTGCTCGCTGGCGAGAAGCCGTTAGAGCTCTTTTAGAAGAACAGTAATAATCTTTTAGATTCAAAATAAGAAACAACGATTGACCCTCTTCGGAGGGTCTTTTTTGTGACTTCAAATAGACAATCATTTCAAAATGAACAAAGAGGAAAGAAGAAGCGTGGAATACCTACTATTAGCAATGCCTTCGATTATTTCAGCAGTAATACTTGGTTTAGTTGGAATTGTCTCAAAAAACATTAAAGGTATCGTATCCAAACTTGATGCAAGCAACAGAGCAAGCAAATATCTTCTAAAAGACCGCATAACTCACTCATGCAGGCATTGGCAGGCTGAAGGATATTTACCGCCAAATGAGGCAGAAGTGCTTCAAGAAATGGCTCGTGAGTATTGGAGCTTAGGCGGTAATTCATACGTAAAAGAACAACTAAAAATAACGCTCGCACTTCCAATGGAAAAGAAGGAGTAAATCTTGAATATCTCATTACGTTTTCAGAACAAAACTACACTTGTTGCAATCATTACTACTGTTATTGCATTTATCTACCAGTGCCTTGGAATTTTTGAAGTTGTTCCACCAATTAGCGAAGAGCAAACAATCCAGGCAATTGGTGTATTTGTCAACTTGCTTGTACTGCTTGGCGTTGTAGTTGACCCAACAACGCCAGGAATTGAAGACAGTCAGATTGCATTGAATCGTGAACATATCAGCGAAAGCGAAGACGATGATGAATTGATTTCTCGCGCAAAGCACGCAAAGCAGGATCAATAATGGCAACGGCACAAGACTTAATCGCTATTGCAGAATCGCAAATCGGAACCTGCGAAAGCCCATCTGGTTCTAATCGTGTCAAGTACGCAGAATGGTATGGCATGAATGGAGAACCTTGGTGCGACATGTTCGTAAGCTGGTGTGCTGACAAGGCTGGAGCATTGGATATTGTAGGTAAGTATGCTTACTGTCCGTATCATGTAGACTTCTTCAAAAAACGTGGACAATGGCTTGACCGTGAAGAGAAACCTCAGCCAGGAGATATTGTTTTCTTCGCTAGCAAGAAAACAGCTTGTCATGTCGGTATCGTAGTTTCTCGAAATGGATCCTCAAGCGTTACTACCATTGAAGGAAACACGAGTGCTGGAAGCAATGCAAATGGCGGTCAAGTTCAGAAACGAACGCGTACATACGGTTCAGTTGGTTCTTCTTGGTATATTCTCGGCTTTGGTAGGCCAGAATGGAGCGGCACTAAATCAAAACCACCTTCAACATCTTCTATAACAACATCAGGAGTATTCGACATGGCACAGTTACCTACGATTCGTAACGGTTCAGGCATTAATAATCCAAATAACTCAGTGTTTGCAATGCAGTCAATTCTTGAAGCTAAAGGATATTCCGTTAGTGGAATTGATGGCGAGTTTGGTTCTAAAACCGAAACCGCTTTACGAAACTTCCAGAAAGACGCATTCCCAGACCAGCCAAGTGAATGGGATGGAGTTTGTGGTCAGCACACCTGGTGCGAACTCCTTATGTGACGAATTCGGGAAACTATTAATTACAAATATCTATGAGTTACTAAGGAGGATTCTATGACCGTTGCAGAACTTAAACAACTACTTGATGAAGCGGGAATTGAATACAGCGACAATGCCAAAAAAGAGGAGCTCGAAAAACTTCTTAAAGAGAATGAAGAGATTCCGGAAGCTGAAGAACATTATGTTTATGCTTCAACCCATCTTAATGTTCGTAAGGAACCTTCCAAGAACTCTCCTATCGTCAAGACGCTTCGCCCAGACGAAAAGATTGTAATTACTGGCGAAGTTATTAAGAACAACACTGGCGAAAATTGGTATAAAACCTCCGACGGAAACTATGTTATGGCCAAGTGGACAAAGCTGGTGTAAAAGATTGGTGTAAAATTACACCGTCTTTACACTTGGTATAATTACAAAACTGAAACTATAGTTATTAAATCGCACTTAAAGTAACATAATCAAACGGCAGAAAACTTATCGGCGCGACTTCTAATCCAAAGGTCGCAGGTTCGAATCCTGCTGGGCGCGCCAGTTTTTAGGAACTAATCATGGAATACTTCATCTCATTCCTTGAAGGCATTATTACATTTATCTCACCCTGCCTTCTTCCCATGCTTCCCATTTATGTCTTTTATTTTGCCGGTGGTGGCGAGCGAAGCACCCTTGCAACTCTTAAGGGATCCCTTGGCTTTGTTACTGGTTTTACGTTAGTGTTCCTTACGCTTGGTGTCCTTGCAGGAAGTATCGGCTCTTTTCTAGGAGAATATCAAACTGTACTCAATATAATCACTGGTTTAGTTGTTATTATTTTTGGCCTCAACTACCTTGGTGTTTTTTCGTTCTCCCTCTTTAAAGGATCAACCAAAACAGAATCCATCAACCAAATGACCTTTTATAAAGCGTTTTTGCTTGGCATAGTTTTTTCTATTGGTTGGACTCCCTGCGTAGGTGCGTTTTTAGGATCCGCGCTCATGCTTGCCTCTCAGCAAGCCCAGGCAGTAAAAGGTGCGTTTATGCTGTTAGCTTATTCGCTTGGTTTAGGCATTCCTTTTGTTTTGAGTGCAGTGCTTATCGACTATCTCAAATCAGCATTCCAATGGATTAAGACTCATTACCGGCTCATTAATACCACAAGCGGACTGTTTCTTATTGTACTTGGATTACTGATGGCAACAGGAACCCTGGGTTGGATTCTCGGATTGTTAAGTAGCTAATTAAAAGGAGATGCTATGAGTAAAAAGAAAAAACTATTTCTTGTAGGCATTGTCCTCATAGTGATTGTGGTTGGAGCATCCCTACTCTATAACGCTCTTGAAAAAGAAGTATCTACCTCATTCAACTCCCTTAACGGAGTGGCTACAAAAACAAATGAAAATGAAGTGATTCCTGCCAAAGATTTCACGGTTTATGACCACGGCGGAAACCCACATAACCTCTCGGATTACCAAGGAAAGCCCGTTGTGCTCAATTTCTGGGCAAGCTGGTGTGGTCCGTGTAGAAGCGAAATGCCTTTATTTGAATCGCAATACGAAAAACACGGTGAGACAATTGTATTTCTCATGGTTAATCTAACCGATGGAAAAAGCGAAACAATAGAAAGTGCTTCTTCGTTTATTGAAGCTCAATCCTATACCTTCCCTATTCTCTTCGACACTCAATTAAATGCATCCCAAACATACGGGGTATATTCAGTTCCCATGACCTTTTTTATTGATGCTCAGGGAAATCAGAGAGCAAAAGTTCTGGGCACCTTGAACGAAAAAACCCTTGAAGAAGGAATTAAGCTTATCAGCGAATAACAAAAACCAAACAAATATAAGTAAAACTTATGACGATAAATCATCAGTAAATCAATTCAATTTGCTTAAATTCTTCGAGAGAATAACAATAAGGTTACAACGATTAACCTGCTTCGCCTTCGGTGTGCTCGGTACGCTTTTATGCAGGTTAACCAAGCAAAAAACAAAGCACTTTACTGAGGTAATTGAAAGGGGACCATATTATGGGAATTCGTTTTGCGGTTTTTGGCCTCAATCAAGGAAGCAAAATTGCACGAGATGCAAAGAAGAATAGCGAACTTGATCTTGTTGCCGTTGCAGGATTTGGCCAGCAAGCTGAAGATGTTGCAAAAGAGCTCGACACTCCGCTCTATGCAGATTTCAATGATCTCTTAAACGAAGTGCCCCTTGATGCGGTTGCAATTGCACTTCCAAACGGCTTGCACGTTTCTTCCACAAAGGCATGTCTTGCTGCTGGCATTAAGAATATTCTTTTGGAAAAACCTATTGCAAATACCGTTGAAGAAGCAAACGAAATTATCGCTGCTTGCAAAGAAGCAGGTGCTAATCTCTTGATTGGCCACCATCGCCGTAGCGGATCACGCTATCAATTCCTCAAAGAATTTATTTCTTCTGGCAAATTGGGCGATTTGGTAGGAATCCAATCAACCTACGCAATTGCAAAGCCTTATAACTACTTTGATGTTGAATGGCACACCAAAAAAGGTGGCGGTCCTCTTCTTATCAACACTATTCATGACATGGACGATTTAAACTTCGCTATTGGTGCAAAATGCCAACGCGTATATGCAGCTGGCAGAAACACCATTCGTGGCAATGAAGTTGAGGATTCCGTTTCGGTTGTTCTAGAGTTTGAAGGTGGTATTACTGCTTCATATTGGGTTTCTGACGGTACTCCTTCTGCTTGGAATTACGACTTAGCAGCTGAAGAAAACACCTTTTTCACTATGATGCCTGGCGAAAACAGCCTTCGTATTTTTGGCACCAAAGGTTCGTTCGGCTTCCCAAACATGGATTATTACCACTATGCAGATGACGACCACTATGGATGGCTTCAACCTCTTATTAAAGAACACTTTAATGTTGAGAAAAACGATCCTATGACTGCTGAACTTGAGCACTTTGTTGATTTGTGTACAGGTAGAGAAACAATTCCTCGTTGCTCGGGCGAAGATGCTCTTGAAACTTTAAAGATTATCAACGCTATTCAGGAATCAGTTGATACAAAGCAATTTGTGGATATCAACTAACAAAAGGATTCCAGAAACAAATTCGCTCAACCAGCATAATTCTTTCAGGGGTAGCAGATAATAAACGTGTGTCTACTACCCCATCTTTCATCAATTTGAGGACAAGAAGGGGGATTATTTCTTGTCCTCTTTTTTCTTCTTTTGCTTATATGAAATTTTTTTATTAAAATAATTTATAAGCTTCAGGGGGCATCTATGAATCTTTCCCAACTTACGTATTTCAAAAAACTTGCAGAAGTCAAACATTACACTAAAGCTGCATCTGAGTTATATATAACTCAGCCTGCTCTTTCGATTGCTATCTCTTCATTAGAAAAAGAGCTTGGCGCTCAACTTTTTTATCGCTCAAAAAACCAAATTGAACTTACCGATTGTGGCAAAGATTTTTATTACTACATTACCCTCGCTCTTCAAAATATTGAAAGAGGAAAAGATGCAGTAAAAGAGCATGTTGGTAAAACTAATGCCAAATTAAACCTTGGTACCCTTTATGCAATGCAAGGAAAAGAATGGTCTAGAGCAGTTGCAGATTTTAACGAAGAATACGGCAATAATCTTCAGATCAAAATTACTCAAGGCTTTACGGTAGATTTAACGAAGCTCTTAGAAGAAGACGCTCTTGATGTCATCTTCGCAAGCAGAACCCAAGAGCAAAAGAATCTCATTTATCGCCATATTTGGTCCCAAGAATTAGCTGTTGCAGTTCATAAAACTAATCCACTATCATCAAAAGAAATTCTTACACTTGATGACCTAAAAGGATTTCATGTCTTTGCTTATGCGCCCGGCAATCCTGCCTATGAAGAAACGCTCAATGTAGTGAAAGATGCTCACCTTGATATCGAGTTTGCCTATAGTGATGAGATTACTATTTCTTCTTTGGTAACCTCTAACCCTGAATCAATAGGATTGCTTTGCTATTCATTTTTAGTAAAGGCCTTTGACGACGTGGCATTCCTCCCCCTTAAAGAAGCACCTGAGAACTTCCACAAGGTATATATGATTCAAAAGCGAAATGCTGCGCAATCCGAAGTAACAAAAAACTTCATAAACTTTATGAGCCACTACTATTTTCCCGCTGCAAAGGCCTAGAAATACACTTAACCCAAAAGCCAGGCTTACATAAACGCTAAGACTAAGGGAAGCCCCTTATCTGCGGTTATTATGTCCCCTCATATCCACATTTGTTCCAATAATCCCAAGATTAAGGGATGGCTCCAAGATGTCTCCAAGGATTGGCCCTAAGAATTAGCAATATTTGAAAACAAGACATAAAAAAAGCCCGAACGGGCACAGATACTATATGGAGCGGGTGACGGGAATCGAACCCGCGTGACCAGCTTGGAAGGCTGGAGTTCTACCATTGAACTACACCCGCATAATGGTAAAAAAAATGGTCGGGATGACAGGATTCGAACCTGCGACATCCTGCTCCCAAAGCAGGCGCGCTACCAAACTGCGCCACATCCCGACGGCAAGAAATTATTATACAGATATTTTTTATTTTGCCAATAGTTTTTTTCGTAAATTTCTTAAAGCATTTCCTCTGTGAGAGATTTTGTTCTTTTCAGCTTGAGAAATCTCTGCGGTGGTGACCTCGAAATTGTACTGCTCTGCTAAAAACAGAGGGTCATATCCAAACCCTTCCTCACCACGAGCCTCATACCCAATGCGGCCTTCAATAGTGCCCTGCGCTGTTGTTTCCGAGCCATCTTCATCAATAAAGACCAAACAACACATAAAACGAGCCGTACGTTTTTCGAAAGGAACCTGCTTAAGAGCTGAAAGAAGCTTTTGGTTGTTCGCTTCGTCATTACCCTCTTCACCTGCATAACGGGACGAAAAGACTCCTGGAGCGCCGTCAAGGGCGTCTACAATCAATCCCGAATCATCAGCCAAGGAAGGCTTTCCAGAGGCCTCAAAAGCCGCACGAGCCTTTATACGCGCATTCTCAAGAAAAGTAGTGCCCGTTTCTTCCGGATCAGATACGATTCCCGCCTCCTTGAGCGTACGGAAGCTCCATCCTTCAAAGTCGAGTGCATTTTTAATCTCTGAAACTTTATGGGCGTTATTTGTAGCGATTATTACTTCTTTCATATAAATACCTTTATCTCATTAACTCAAAGCACACCATTGCCTCTTAGCAAATATCAATCTGCTTGAGGCTATCAAGAGGAAAGCGCAAAACACGGGCACCGAAACTTCTAAATTCCTCAATGTTTTTTCCTGAAGTGTAAAACTGATACTCCGGGATATGGTTTGGTTGTGCGCAATTTCCTTGACGAATCAGCATATCTTTACAATCGGCTGCAACTTCTGTTGCAGAAGAGACCAATACCACATTAACCCCAATTACTCCCCCGATAAGAGCTTTCAGTAAAGGGAAATGAGTACAACCTAAAACCAAAGTATCAATATTGCACTTTCGTAATGGATCAAGATAATCCTGAGCAATTTCTTGGAATTCAGGGCGAATATACACCTTAGAAGCAAGCGAAGTGTAGTTTTCTATTGGCCCTTTTGCCATGCGGATGCCTAACTCTGCTATTTCTACAAATCGAGGAGTAGCTACCGAAAAAACCGTAATGCCCGCATCGATATTGCGAATAGCGTGAGTATAGACCCCTGATTCAACCGTTCCTTTAGTTGCAATAACCCCTACACGCCTGTTTTTCGTTGCTCGAGCAGCAGCACGTGCACCAGGTTCCACAACGCCCAATACTGGCAAATCGAAGGTCTGTTGTGCCATAGTCAAGCCCGCCGCGGTTGCAGTATTGCACGCAATTACAATCATTTTGACACCCTGCTTAACCATCCAGGAGCAAATGTCTTTTACAAAACCCTTTACTTCTTCTTGAGGGCGAGGGCCATAGGGGCAATGATTCGTATCACCAAAATAGATAATGCTTTCGCCAGGAAGCGCTTTCATTATTTCGCGAACTACCGTTAGGCCACCAAAGCCTGAGTCGAACACGCCTATAGGAGCATTATTGAATGAACCATTTCGCACTCCAATAATGCCCTCTTCTTGTGCACCAAAAAAGCGATATGTTTCTTCTTGCACCATATGCCATCCTCAAAAAGCTGAGCGCACAATTTTAGGCACACTCAAGACTTGTCTTAACCGTGAGTAATTACGCAGGTATTGACAGGAAGGTTTTCATAAAACCACTTCGCGTCGTTGTATGACAAATTAACGCAACCATGAGAACCATTAGATAAGTACCTGTTTCCTCCAAAAGAAGACTGCCAGGTTGCATCATGCAAACCAACACTATTGCCGATAAATGGCATCCAATAACTAACCTTGGTCTCATAGGTTGGTTTACCTTCTTCGTCCTTTGTGCTTGAAACCAGCGTTGCAGGAGACTGCTTTAAACGCAAATAATATGAACCCTTTGGTGTTGCGCGACCAGCAGTAGGAAGACCAGTTACGCAATTGCATTCATAAATCAACTCGTCCGATTCACTGTAATAGCGAACGCGTTGCTCGGTAATGTCAACGTCAACATATGAACCAAAATCACGACCTCCTGCTGGTGTATAGCGATCGGCAGTTTGGCTACAAGGAATATCAATTGTTGCGTAGTTTTTGGTAGTAATCTGGTTGAGAATCGTCTCTTCTAAACCTGTAGTATCAACCTTCCAACCATATACACCACCACTTACGGTACATTCTTTCCCATCGGCACGAACCCAAGTTTTAGTTGCGCCAGCCGTATTCATATCTTGTGAAAGAGCATCAACCCACTGAGCAAGGAGTTCATTACTTAGAGATGCTTCAAGGTTTTCATCTAATACAATCCATGAAGCAATAGTTTTCTTATCAACCTTTCCTGCATCAACCGTTCCATTCATAGTGAGAGGAATTTCACCTTCAATATATCCATTTGCGGTTTCAAGAGCTTTTTGCAAACGAGGATCATCGGCGGTAATAACTGGCTTAATGAAGTCATCATTGGTTACCTCATACGAAGAGGAAACAACGCGAATTGATTCTTTAATGGATTTCTTAAAAGAATCAGCATCTATTTGCTTTCCATACACTTGAGGTGTAAGGAAAAAGGTTTTGAAGTCGTCATTATAAGTAATAGTTGCATCGGCAGAAGGTTCAGCCGTAGGGTTATATTCAGCTATTGAAGCATCAATAATGTTATTGAGCACTTCTTCATTAAAGGAAGCACGAACCACATTGCTTACATCATGCTTTTGAAAGATTTCATAAGGCCACGCCAAGAAATTCTGAGTTGAGCATGCATCTTTTCTTACCGCATCTTTATCAATCTTGACGTCAATTTGGTCTCCAGTGATAGCAAGCTGATAATCACAAACTTCTGATGAGACTTCTAAACGATAATCAGCAATGCGACCATCTAATTCTTTAGCAAATTCCTCACTTGATTCCCAAGAAACATCATGCGAACCAAATACTGAATTTGGGAAGAAATGACCCCAAAACCATACACAACCGGCCAGGTACACAAGAGCCAACACGCCAAAAATGCTCCCAAAAACAATTCCTGCTATACGTTTTTTTGAGCGTTTTGGCTTCGTCACAAAATGACCCGAAGAAGGCTGAGCGTCCGAAAAACGTGCGGTTGCATTTACCGCAACATCTACAGGGATACCTTCTTTCTTTGCATTCTTCTGTGCCTTTTTCTGTTCTTTAAGCGCCTTTGCTTGTTTCTTTTCAGCTTCTTTTTGAGCTTTAACTTGATCAAGCGCAACAGCCAATTTTGAAATATTTGCAAGTAAACATCCAGCAAGTTTTGCAAGTAATTCTTGTTTTGATGGAAGTTTTGCAAGTGTAATAATTTCTTCTGCTGTCATAACTTTTCCGTCTATAATACCACCTTTGATTTTGTAAAAATCATTATCCTTTGCAAAATTGTAAAGAACTTTTGATGGCTCTAAATAATCTTCATCACCCATTAATACTGCAGTAGGTCCTGTTAATAAATCATCAAGTGCTGATTCCCCATTCATATCAAGAGCTCTTTTTATAATGTTGTTTTTGATAACTTTATATTCTGAGTTTGTATTTCTTAAGTCAGCTCTTAATTTTGTTACATCTGCAACATTAATTCCTCTGTAATCTGTTAATATAATAACTTTTGCAGATTTCATTCTTTCTGCTAAAGCTTTTACTAATTCTTCTTTTTGTTTTAGTGCTTTTTCGCTAGCCATTTTTTGATTTCACCTCCTAAAAAATTTGCAAAAATAAATCCAATCTTCATAGCCCAAAGGCATTATAAAGATTGGATAAATCCGTTCATTATATGCCTCGGTAGGACTTACTGTTGCCTACTTTCTTTGGCTATTTATTTATAAATTATTTTTGATCAATATACATACTAGGTCCCATAGTAGTAGAAATTGCAACACTCTTAATGTATTGTCCTTTTGCTGCAGCTGGTTTAGCTTTTAAAATAGCTCCCATTATTGCATCATAGTTTTCTACTAATTTATCTTTACCAAATGAAACCTTACCAAATCCTAAGTGAATTATATTAGTTTTATCTAATCTATATTCAACTTTACCAGATTTGATTTCTTGTATAGCTTTTGTAACATCCATTGTTACTGTTCCAGATTTTGGGTTTGGCATTAATCCTTTTGGTCCTAATACTTTACCTAATCTACCAACAACACCCATCATATCAGGTGTAGCTACGATTACATCATAATCAAACCAGTTTTCTTTTTCAATTTTTGGTATTAATTCTTCAGCACCTACATAATCTGCTCCAGCTTTTACAGCTTCATCAGCTTTAGGTCCTTTAGCAAATACTAAAACTTTTAAAGTTTTACCTGTTCCATTTGGAAGTACTGTAGTACCTCTAACTTGTTGATCAGCATGTTTAGAATCAACTCCTAATTTTACATGCAATTCAACAGTTTCGTCAAATTTTGCTTTTGGCATTTTTTCTAATAATTCAATAGCTTCTGCTACTGGATATACTTTTGATTTATCAACAAGCTTTTCGCATTCTTGATATCTCTTTCCATTTTTTTTCATTTTAATCCTCCTTTGGTATTAACGAATGTTTACATTCTCCCAATTTTTATTTTAATTATTATTCAGCAACTACAACACCCATAGAACGAGCTGTTCCAGCAACCATACTCATTGCAGCTTCTAATGATGCAGCATTTAAGTCTGGCATTTTTTGTTCAGCTATTTCTTTAACTTGAGCTTTTGTTATTGTAGCAACTTTTTCTTTGTTTGGCTTTCCTGAAGCTTTTTCAATTTTAGCAGCTTTTTTAATTAATACTGCTACTGGTGGAACTTTAGTTACAAATGTAAAAGATTTATCCTTTGGATTAACTGTAATAACAACTGGTATTATCATTCCAGGTTGATTTGCAGTTCTATCATTGAATTCTTTAACAAATTGCATAATGTTAACACCACTTGCTCCTAAAGCTGGTCCTACTGGTGGAGCTGGTGTAGCTTTACCTGCAGGAATTTGTAGTTTTATGATTTTGAATTCTTCTTTCTTGTTGTCTGCCACTGTATTGCACCTCCTTTAATATGATATTGACAAAATAATTTATGTAATTTTAAATTATTAACACTTTATAAAATTAAACTTTTTGAACTTGTGAAAAATCAAGTTCAACTGGTGTTTCTCTACCAAACATTGAAACTAGTACTTTAACTTTATGTTTTTCTTTGTTAATTTCCTGTACTGTTCCAACACATTCAGCGAACGCACCTTCAATAATTTTTACAGAATCATTTACATCGTAATCAACATTTACTTCTACTTTTTCAAATCCCATACTTCTGATTTCTTCATCAGTAAGTGGAATTGGGTCAGTTCCAGATCCAACGAATCCAGTTACACCTCTAGTATTTCTTACAATATACCAAGTTTCTTCTGTAACAATCATTTTTATTAAAACATATCCTGGAAATACTTTCTTTAAATTAGTTTTTTTCTTTCCATCTTTTATTTCAATCTGCTCTTCCATTGGTACAATTATATCGAAAAAGAAATCTTCAAGTTCTCTGTTTTTAACTTTGTTTTCTAGATCTTTTTTAACCTTATTTTCATAACCCGAATATGTATGTACTACATACCATCTTGGAATTAATTCCTCGTTTTCTCGAGACATTTTTTTAGCCTCCTTTATATAATTGTATTCTTAAAATTACTCAGCTGAATTATTGCCTGTTCCAGAATTTTCAGTATTTTCTTGTGTAGTAGTTTCTTCTGTTACATTTGAATCTTCTGTATTTGTTTCGTCAGTAGTTGTGTTTGATTCTGTATTTTCATCTGATGATTGATTTACAGTTTGTTCTATTACAGTATTATTACCTTTTATTTTTTCTTCAGCTTTTATTAAAACATTTTCATTAAAAGCTAAGAATATAAAGTCTAATATAAATACAATAATTGCCACAACTAATACTATTCCTATAACAGTTGCAGTATCATTAGCCAAGCTCTTAGGTGTTGGCCAAGAAACCTTTTTTAACTCTGCTTTTGATTCTTTAAGAAAACTTTTTTTTGGATTTTTATTCTTTTTATTTTTTTCATCTTTAGCCATTAAAAATTCCTCCTTGAAAGGTTATTTTGTTTCTTTATGTGTTGTACGTTTTTTGCAGAATGGACAATATTTTACTACTTCAAGTCTATCTGTTGTATTTTTTTTATTTTTTTCAGTTGTATAATTTCTTCTTTTACAATCTGAACATGCTAATGTTATTGATTCTCTTGCTCCTTTTGCAGCCATTTTAGATACACCTCCAGCTAATTATTTTTGCTATATTTTATATAAGCTATCTATTTCTTAAATCATATGCTTAAATATTTTATCACTTGTTTTCAGATATGTCAACCTCTAAAAGAGTTATTTTTACTTTTCTTCTTATTTTTGGCAACTGAAAAGCCAAATTTTCCAATTTTCTTACCTAAAGAATAATATCCACCATTTGAATATGCTATTAAATTGCATTTAGATATATCAAATGCACCATTTTCATCTATGTATTTTTTATCAGCATCAATTGATAAAACATCTGCAATTATCATATGATGACTACCTAGCTCTTTTATTTCCTTCACTTTGCATTCAACTGCTACTGGACTTTCTTTTATTAGTGGACATTTTACAAATTTTCCCTTTTCTTTTGTTAATTTCATTTCTTTAAATTTATCATATTTAGAGCCTGACCTTACACCACACCAATCTGTTGCATATGCCAATTTTTCATTTGTTAAATTGATAACAAATTCACCATTTTCTTTTATTAAATTGTATGAATAACGCTCTGGTCTTACAGATATATAGCACATTGCTGGATTTGTATTTATTATACCTGTCCAAGCAACCGTCATAATATTTGCATTTTCAAAAGTTCCAGATGTAACCATTACAGCTGGAATTGGATATACAAAAGTTCCAGCCTTCCATATTTCTCTTGACATTTTCTTCTCCTTTTACAAAATTAATTTATTATAATTTGAATTATATCATTTTATAATATCATTTCCAAGATGATT
>OLPV01000252.1_pt1 | contig 50362 bp, 26 predicted proteins | sample 1671961 | NCBI WGS metagenome assembly OLPV01 (sample SAMEA3136630, study PRJEB25190) | human gut metagenome | biome: human gut; feature: human-associated habitat; material: faeces | place: Austria | collected 2013 | reverse complement strand
TTATTTCAAATAATGCACCTGATAAAGTCTTGTCTGAACCTTGTTCATATTTAACTAATGTAAAGTTAAATTTGCTTACAGGTTTTGTGTTTGTAATAGTCATCTTCGTTCCTTCTTCGGAAATTTCTGCATTTGTTATATTGTATTTTACAAGTGCATCCTTATCAACTTCCCATGCAAAGTATGATCTATCTTTATCCAAACCACCCCATGTATGTGACCAGTTTGTATCTGCCCATAGGTAAACACTTTGTCCACTTGGTGTTAATGTTTTAACTTTTTCATTAATTTTATCGTAATCTTTACTGTTTACATATCCAATTAATTCATTGTAATCTTGGCTATCTTTATCAAATGAATATAATTGTACTTCAAGATTCTTTGGCATTTCTGTTCCATCTGTCCATACTTTTTGTATTGTATATTTTGTTGTATCTTTTTTATTTGTAATTGTTAGTTTTGTATTATTATTAGAAACTTCAGCATTTGTTATATCATATCCATCAATATCGCTAATTTCCCATGCAAAATAATTATAATCTTTACTTAAGTTATACCATGTAGCTTCTTGCCATCCATCATCAGCTCTTACATTGATATCTCCTGTACATTTATATTGTAATATTGATTTATCTTTAATCTTACTGCTTATCATTTTATACGCTTTGCTCTGTAAACTATTATTTAAATCGTTATAAATTTTTTGTGCTTCAGCATCATTTTTAGCAAATCCAAATAATCTAAATTCTACATAATCTGGTCTTGAATCTGTTTTATTAGCATCATCCCATTTTTTAGAAACCGTGTATTTTGTTGTTTCTTCTTTTGGATCTTCTACAGTTAATGTTAAGTTATCTCCACTTCTAGCAAATGAAATTGTAAATTCATTTCCTTTACTATCTGTAACTGTTAATCTTGCCTCAATTATCATATTATGTGCTTCATTGAATATGTAAGTTGCTGGTTCCCATCCATCTGTATCATTTCCTACATACATATTTATTGAACTTACTTTAAATTCGTTATTAGTTTTTTCTTTTAATATAACTAATTTTATTAATTTATTATCTGGTAATTTAACATATTTATTATTATTACCTAAATCAGCTTCTTTAAGTATATATTCATCACTTGTAACACTTAATATCTTCATCGAGCTTCCATCTGTTGGCCAAATTCCAACTGGTTTTTGAGCATTTGTTGTAATTACTATTGGATTATCTTCACTAACACTTGAACTTCCATTTTGAATAGTACCATTATTAACTCTTGCGCTTATTAGATTGAACTTAACTCCACCTAATCGTTCATCATCACCTGCTTTTACTAATGATAACTTATATTCACCTTCTGGTGGAATATCTGGGTTCTCAACAGTTAATGTTACTGTATTATTACTTATGCTTGCTTTTATTTGAGCAGTATATGTTTTGCCATTGCTTTCAAAACTATATTCAACCATATTGTTTCTGTTACCTACATATTCCTTTTTAGTTCTATTATCAATTACTTTAACTGAAACGCTCTTTGCAACTAGTTGTGTTTTACCATCAACTTCTGCACGACCTTTATTAACTGTTAATTCAATTGATACATAATCAGGTAATTTTGCATATTTATTTTTTATAGAATCTGGTAATTTAGTTTCTCTAAATACATAAACATCTGCATTATTTACATCAGTAATTTTAATAGGATCTGGTACACTTGTTAATTTTGGAACATTTGCAATTCCAACATTACTTGTAACAAATGTTTCTCCTGTAGCAATTTCACCTTTACTATTTTTTACTGTTTCATTGTTTACTTTTGCACTCATTAAACTAAATTCTACACCATTTAGTATTTCACCTGATGTTGAACGTTTTTGAATATTTAAGTCATATTGACCTTCTTTCTTATCAAAAGCTGTTACAATCATTTTTGTTTTATCTGATGATAACACAATGCTCCATGTGTTTCCGTCTTGTTCAAATATATATGTTGAATTTTTAACCATTGCATTTCCGTCTTCGCCATGTGCTGTATTTCCTTCTTTATTTGTAACTGGTAATACAACCCATTTTCCACCGTCTGACTTTAAGCCATTTGAATTCTTTTGATATACATATATATCGTTTATTGTAAATGTATTTGTTGTAGAATCATAATTTTTCTCTACACCTAATACTAGTGGCTCTGTCATTTTTATATATCCACCTGGTGCCTTTGTTTCTTCAATTTTCCAAATATCATAGTAATTGCTATCAAATCCACTAGATGTTAAGCCATCTCTTACTATTTCATTTGACTCACTTAAATCATCTGCTCCTACAGTTGTATATGGTCCTTTGTTTTCTTCATTATATTGACTATTAAATTCGAAGTTACTATTATTTTTTTGAATATTTTTGTAAAGTTTTACATCAAATGTTGCTCCTGCTAATGCTGATCTTGAATCATCTCCGTTGCTATAAATATCATGACTAGCATCTGCTTCATTTTTCTTCATTAATGATAATTTGTAGCTTCCACCATAAGAATTATTCTCAATAGTAATATTTGCTTGATATGTTCCAGTTGTTGTTTCAGTAATTGTAGTTTGTGGTTCATTTTTATCAAGAGCTTCTATTGGAGTACTTCTATATGAACCATCACTTTCATAAATTGCATCAGCACTTACCTTTTTAATTACATAATTATTGTTAACATTTGTTGAATTGAATATTATTGAAATGTAATAATCCAATTTTTTAAATCCTTCTGGTGCTTTTGTTTCTTTAATTTGCCATACAAAACGTCCTTCGCTAGTTATTTTAATATTCTTCAATTTGTTAAAATCATCAACAGATTTAATTGTACTTAAATCAATTGTTGTTTCAGTATTGTCATCATTTACAATAGTTACTGATGGAATTTTTGTACGACCACTTTTTAATGAAACTTCAAATTCAGCTCCTGTAAGATTACTTTTTGTTGCCTTATCTACTTTATTTAAATTTAAAGAATATGTTCCTTTTGGTGTGATTGCATTTTCTACATTTATATTCAATTTATATGTAGAACTTTCTTTATCTTCAGTAATTGTTGTTTTTGGTTCATCTTCTGTTAAATCTTCTAATAATTTATTAGTTCCATCTTCATATAATGCCCTTGCACGATCTGAACTTACTTTATATCCATCACTAGTACTTTGTTTAAATATTCTTATTTCAATTTTATATTTTAGTAAATCATGTCCGGCTGGAGCTTTTGTTTCTTTAATTATCCAGTATGAGAATGGTGCTGTGCTTTCATTTACTATTATATTTTGCAGTTTTTTGAAATCTGCAACTGTTTTAATTTCACTTGTTTTAATAGTGCTTATAGTTCCATCACTATTTAATACATTAACACTTTCTGTTTCATTTTGTGTTGACATTGAATTATAATATTTTACTTCAAATTCAGCACCATCTAATGGTGTATTAGTTCCTTTTTCAACCTTAGTTAAATCTAGTGAATACAATCCAGTTTTGCCTGGGTTAACAACTGTTAAAGTAATTGTATTATCTATTAATTCTGCCGTTACAATTGCCTCTTCTCCATTTACTGTTGTTTTAATAACCTGTTTAGTCAATGAACTTTCTGTTGGTGTTATTACTTCTTGACCATCATCACTAACTAATCTTAATTGAATTGAAGCAACACAATGAGTTTTGCTATGATTACTATTTGTTACTGTTCCTTTCGCAACTGTTAATTTTATATTTCCTGGTATTTTTGTATACTCAGAATTTTCATCTAAGTCAAGCTCTTTTAATGTATATACATCATTAGTATTAACTTTTGTTCCATCAATATCTACAGTACCACCAATATTTACGTTTGTATATGATGTTACTAATGGGTTTTGCTCTGTATATATAGCTTCAGGAGCTCCACCATTTACCTCTCTAATAGCCATAAATTTAACACCTGAAATATTGTTTCCGTATTCATCATGTTTTACCAAATTTACATTATAATATCCATATTCGGTTGGGTTATTGTGTAATGTTACATATATTTGGCTATTATTTTTTATAACAAAATCCCAACGGCGAACATTGTTTCCTGTTGAATCTGTATCAAAGTATGAATATGTTGTATATGTATTCATTTCAGTTGAATCTGCATTGCTATTATTAACATCATGTACAGTTTGAGCTTCCCAAACATTATTACTTGATTTAATACCATTTCCATCAACTTTATACATAGTTATACTTTCAATACTGAATGTATGGCTGTCTGAATTGTATTTCTTTTTAACACCTAATACAAGTTGACCTGAATATGTGTCTAATCCATCTGGAGCAGACCATTCATTTATTTTCCAAATATCATATTTATTTCCAACACTATCTGTTGTTAGTCCAGTTCTCTTGAATTTATCATTTGTTAAATCTTCTGCATTACCTTTTGTTTCATAGCTTATATATTCATTTTCACCTTGTGTAAAGTTCTCAAAATTATTTGGATTATTATCTGATCCAAATTTGAAATCTGAAGAGTTCAAGTCTATATCTTTATATAATTGAATATTAAAGCTAGCACCTGATTTTGCAGAATCTGCTGTATCTCCTGCAGAATTATCATCTGTAATTTTCTTCATTACATTTAATCTGTATTCTCCATTAGGAATGTTATCTGCAGATACGGCAATTTGTGTTCTGTCTTTATTTAACATAATTTGCCATGTATCATTGTCGCTTGATACATATGTATACATTACACTACCATCAGCTTTATTTATTTCTTCATATGATTGTGGATCCCAAGTTATAGTACCATCACCATTTAGTTGATATATATGTATAGTATCGATGTAAAATTGTTTTGTTTTTTCATCATATGTTTTTTCAATTCCAAGAACTAAGTCATTTTTCATTGATTCAAATCCAGTTGGTGGATCTGTTTCTGCAATCCTCCAAATATCTATACGATTTTGTTCAATTTCAGAGTATGTAATTTCAGTTCTTTTGAAATTATCATGATTTAGGTCTTCTGTTGTTCCTTTTGTAGTGTAACTACCAAATCTTACTTTACCAAATGAACTTCCAATATTAAAGTCTTTATAGTTTAATATAACGTTTTTATACAATGTTATATTAAACTTAGCACCTGCAACTGAATTTGTTCCAAATGAATCAAATCCTGAAACGTATCCTTGTTTATTTATGTCTTTTTTAATAACATTTAATTTGTATTCACCATTTACTTTAGGGTTTTCTACAGTTAGTATAATGTTACTTCCTGATTTTTCAAGACTTATTTTGTATGTTACTCCATTAATTTCGTATTCATCCTCAGTATTTTCTTTTGGACTAACTATTTGATTATTTTCATTATATAGCTCTAATGTAGTTCCACTAACAAAATACTTATTATTTCCTTCAGATTTCTGTACCTTAACTTTTATTTTGTAATTGCTTGGTAATTGTGTATATCCTTTATTTGAACCTAAATCTTTTTCTCTAAGTATAAATACATCATCTGAATTTGCATTATTTATTTGTATAACATCATTGCCATCATCGTCTTTAGCATTTGTGTATACCGATACTCTATCTTTTTCAGTTACTATAGCTTTTGGATTTTGTTCACTTATAGTTGTATTATTTTGCGATATTGCTTCATTGTTTACAGTTGCACCTATAAGCTCAAAATTTACCCCTTTTAATCTTTCATTTTTATTGTCTTTCTTTACTAGATATAAATTATAGTTACCATTTCTAGTATCTTCTGGATCTGCTACTGTTAAAACTACTTCGTTATTTACTGTTTTTACTGCAGTTATTATAACTGTATCTCCATATTCATTTATTATATATGTAAGTGCATATCTGCCCTTCTGAATTATGCTTTTATCGTTTTTATTAACAACTAATATATTTAGTTCGTTTACTTTACCATCTGATCCTTTTTTTACAAGGAGCTCTATAGCAACATTATCTGGTAATTTTCTATGTCCATCTGGCTCTGTTTCTTCTGTAAAGTAATACTCATCACTTTCAATTGATGTTATACTTACAGGGTTTGGTACACTAGTATTTCCACAAATTTCTACCGATCCATCTGTACCTGTTGTTACGGGCTCAAAATGTGATGTTGTTATTTCTTGGTTATTTGAATCTTTTAATGCTGTACCATTTATTTTTGCTCCTATTAAATTGAATTGTACATTGCTTAATGGTTCATTTGTTCCTGCGCTTACCTTTTTAAGTTTTAAAGTGTATTCGCTCTTGTTTGGTACTTTTACGTTTATTGTAGTACTATCTTGGTTTTGCTCTACTGTTACTGTGTCTTTTTGTGATGTTGCAACTTCAGATAATGATTTTTTGATATAAACTGCTTTATCTTCATATGAAGAGTTACTTATACTTTCATCTTTAACAAATGCATAAGCTTCACCTTTTGATGCTTTATATTCATTTTCATTTTCTGAGAAAGTTATTGGAACTACAATCTTGTAATTTAATTTTGTAAATTGATATGGTGCATCTGTTTCTTCTATTACAAAATAATACGTTTTACCAATATCTTCTTTATTTATTTGAATATCTCTTAGCTCTGTTGATTTGCCATCTGTTGCAGTTAATATGTTTTCTTTTTTGTCTTTTATTTCTATACGACTACTAGCCTCAAGTGCAAATGTTCCATCTGTTCTATTATATAATGAACTATATGCTTTAACAGAAAATCTTGTTGTTTCATCTTTAATATCATTTCCAGATAAATCCACTTTTTCTACATCAAGGTTATATGAACCTGTTTTTGGTACATTCTTTAGTGTCAATGTAAGTGTATTTATTGAATCAGTTTGATTAAAATCAACCTCTTCATATTGACTATAATATTGCCAATATTTTCCATCATATACTTTAAAATCTGTATATATCATCTTGTATTCTTCGTTTTCATTTTGGTTAGATATAAGAGTACATCCTATTTTATGATTAAATTTTACAAAATCTGCTGGTGCTTCTGTTTCTTCAATTATTAACCTATAAGTAGTTTGCTTATCCATTTCTTCTGTTATTTCAATGTTACTCATAGCATCATTAATTTCTTGCAATGTTGTTAAATTACTTATGTTTACAGTAGTACCATCTTTTTTAGTAAGCTCAGTTACTTTTGTACCTGGATTATCATACGAATCTCCACCTTGATATAAACCAAAGTTAAATTTCATTCCATTGCATTCTTCCGCAGTAAGCTCTTTTCCTGTTTTTGAATTTACTTTCTTCAAATTGAATGAAAATTCACCTGTAATTACATCGTCTGCTACTGCTGTTATAAGAATTGGTGTGCCATCTTCTGAGTTCATAATCTTTACAAATAATCCATATTTTGTAAATGCTTCATCAGCTGTAATTTCTTTGTTTTGTGTTTTATCGTAAACTTTTACATCTGTTAGAGAATATTTGTCAGTGCCTCTTGATAGTTTTGTTTCTATTTCTAGATTTGAAATGGCTTTGTTAACTTTCATTCCAGTACCAGTTGCACTCCATTCATCTATTTTAAATTTTGAAGTTCCATAATCAAGTTTTGCATCTCCACCATTTTCTTCGTTGTATTCAGGGTTAAAGTTCATATCATCTTCATTAATATCTAATTGCCCATCATATACATCTTTTACTTTTCCTTCTTCAGAAGTTATGTCTTGAGTACTTTCGCTTACTGAACTTCCACCTCTTGTTGTTCTTGTTACACCGAATCTAGCTCCTGATTTTGCTAGCGCATTTAGATCATTTATTGAGTTTGCATTTTTTAATTGTGAAAGTAAATCTGCTGTAAAGCCATCTTTTGCTTTTATTTTTAGTAATTTTAGATTGTAATTTCCTTCTCTTTTGAAGTTATTTACCATTATTTGTATATATGACATTCCCAATTTATTAATGTCATATGCAACATTCCCGTCATCAGATAAAATGTTTCTTTCAAGCTCAATTTTTTCGTTATTTTTTAATCCAAAAGGTTTCTCATCTGCTTCGGCTACTGTATATTCTGAATCTTTATCCTCAACAAATTTAAATGGTATTACAATTTTGTAATCTAATTTTATTAATTCATTTCTTGTGTCTGTTTCTTCTAAAACATAATAATATGTTTTGCCTAGTTCATTTTCTGTAATAAGGATATCCTGTAAGCTATCAGTTATGCTTTGCGCAGTTGTTAAGTCAGATAATTTTACTGTTCCTTTTTCAGTCTGAACTTCTTTTATTTCATCTTCTTCTGAAAATTCATTATTGTTGTTTTTATTTTTATATAGTTTTATGCTAAATTTTATACTTGGATCACTACCTGTAATAGTACCTGATGGATCTTGAACAAATTTACTTAGTATGAACATATATGTTCCACTAATTTTGTTATAATATTGAACTGATATTTTTCCTTTAACATAAGATACAACTACAGCTGGTTCATTATCTAATGATTTTGCATATTTATCTAAGTTTTCAACTTTTCTATCATCAGCTGTTGAAACAGTGCTATCTAATGAGCTAACAAAATATCCATCAGTAATTTGTAATTCATTACCACTAACATAATTTCCGTCAGCATTTTTTGTGTCGAATACAACACTTGCGTGATCATTTTTTATGTTTGAATTTTCGTTTTTCTTATAAAACTTTAAGTTGGTCTTTATTGTATTTAGTTCATATCCAGTAATTGATTCTATTTCTTCTATTGTATATGTATCTGTTGTATCGTTACTGTTTAATACTTTAGTATCTTCTCCTATTTTATTTTTACTGTCGTCATTTGCATTTGTGTAAATTTCGTTTATTACATTGCTTACTGTTTCTTTACTTGTTATTGAAAATGCGTTTTCGTTATTGTTGCTTTTTATATCGCTATTGTTGATTTTTACATTGCTTACTTTAAATTTAACTCCTGCTAATTGGTTGTTGTCAGAAGCATCCTTTTTTTCTAGTTGTAGGTCGTAGTAAGAATCTTCGTGATCTTCTTGTTGAATATCTAGATTTATTATATTATTTGTACTTTCTGCATTTGCAGATATTCCATCATTGCCTACATTTACAGTTAGGTTTGATGATAAGCCTTCAGTGCTTTTTATAATATCATATCCACCATTCTTTGCTTCTACATGATATAAGCCATCAAGCGTGCTATTGCCATTTTCATCAAAGTGTATTCCCAGTATTAAGGACCCAATACTGTTATAGCCATTTGGTGGTGTATTTTCTGTGATAAGGTAGTATAATGTTTTAGCTTCAAAATCCCATGCATCATAACTCTCACCATTATAAGAATGTTTTACATCTTTATGAAGCCATTCTCTATCAAGGCTTAAATTATTAAGAGAAATTTGGCCATCTACAGTTTTAATATTATTCATATCAATATCTGAATTTGAATATATTTCTCTATTATCAGATAGGCTTATATGTCCATTTGTATTACTGAACGTTTTAAACATTTTTATTGAGAAACTTGCATTGCTTGATTCTGGACTTGAAATTATATTGTTATTCTTATCTCGTTTTGAGATATTTAATGAATATTGTTTGTCGTTCATGAATATACAAAATAATTTATCATTATCTAATTTCATAAACCCTGTATTATATCCACTTCTAGGAGATGTATGTGATGCTCCCCAATCGTTTGTTCTTTTTTGATAAAGTACCTCATCCTTTTCATCTCTGAAGGTATAGTCTATATAATCTATTACATACTTATTATCTGATTCTTTTTTATGTACATCTATCCAAATTTTTTTCACTTTGTTATAATTATATCCTGTCGGTGGTGTTACCTCTTCAATATAAAATCTATCTGTTGTGGTATTTGTAATATTAACAGAAATTTCTTTTCCATCATTCCAAAGTTTGTCAACTGATTCTATATATCGTGTATCTGGATATGACGCACCATTTAAATACATTTCGACTTTAAATTTTGCACCTGCCAAATTATCGCTACATGTTATTTCCTTAAAATTATTTGATGCATCAGTCATATAATCATTATAAGAAGATTTTTTTCCTATATATAAATTATATGAACCAGTTATCTTTTTATTTTTAAATTTTATATCAAAATTAAATCCCCCATTTTTTTCATTCACGTATATATAAAGATTATCAAGAGATAACATTTGACCATTAGTTATATTCTGTAGTTGCACACTCTTGCCCTTATGACTTATTGATATATTTGAAATGTAACCATAGTAACCGTTGTGCTTAGTTGAATTATATGTTTTATATATATGCACAGAATATGTGCTTTCATCACTTATATACCCGTTTGGAGATTGATATTCTTGAATATCAAACGAATCCGCTATACTTAATCCCCTATCCATATCACAGTAAAAACTATAGTGCTGATTCAATGATACATGTGCACCGTCATACATCTTCGCATATGCAAATAAATTATTTGCACCGTCTTTATGATTTGAACCAATAGTGATATTTTTATTACTTATTTTCTCCCCAGTTGCTACAATTGTTTCACTTTTATCATAATCTATTTGCTCATTTTTTATCTGATCATATGTATAAAACCTACTTCCATCAGAAAAGTTGGGATTTATAATATTTATTTTTTCACTTATTATCTTAAAAGTCGCATACAACGAATCACCGGTATCTGCATCAATTTTAGTTATAGTTGCATTATATGTATTACCTATAAAATTTTCTTCTTTTTCGTCTTTGACGACAAAGTTAATAACATTATCAAGCACTCCATCATCGCCTTTATGTGCTTGAACACTTACAGAATCATTAACTTCATATGTTTCACTTTTTGTTTTAAGATCATATTCATTACATTGATTTTCACTAGTTCCTAATCTAATTTTTGTTACTTGATACTTATTTCCCCAAGATTCTTTATAAAGGGACAAATATACGTATCCTGTATAACTAATTTTATATCCACTTGGTGCAGCAGTTTCTTTTATTCTATATGTATCCCAACTATTTCCTTCGTTAACATCAGTACTGTATAATTGTCCGAAATTGCCATCAGTTCCACCGTTACATGTTATTTCATTAGAGCTATTTCCAAGACCGGTTGGCTTTTTCCAATTACCGGATATTTTTTGTTCAATTGTAAATTTTGCTCCACCAATTTTGTCATTATTAGTTGATAATTTAAATACACCTATTTTGTAATGGCCTTTAGGTTGTGTTATTTTCCATACTCTTACATATGTCAAATTTTTTGCCCCTTTTATAGTTCCTTTCCAACTAAAATTACTTATTTTTACCATATTTGTAGTGGCATTTCCTTCAATATACCAATATGATCCTCCATTGTCAGCATCTATATCTTTCGCATCTATATAACTTGCTTTGTAAACTGGTAGATCTAAATTATATCTTGTTTTTAAATTGCTTTTTAAATCATCATAACTTTTTGCTTTTCCTAAATATATAAACACATGTCCAGATCCATATGGTATTTTTGTATCTTCTATAGCCTTTCCACTACCAGATATTACGGTTCCTATTTCTAAATTATCAGGATTTTCAACTTTTCCGAACCATTTTGTTGTTGTTGAACCATTACTTGAAGTAGTTCCTAATTCCTTTGGTGAATATTCTGTTCCATTGAATGTATATTTAAAATTTCCAGCATTCCACTCAGCACTTGTAGTGCAACTAGGAGTAGCACCTAAATCTTTGAGACTATCGACAAGTAATTCACTACAATTTTTATTTTGTCCTATATATTTAAGTGCTTTGCTTACTAAATCTCGACCCGTAATTGGGTAATTAGAAGTTTGAGCTTTGCCTAAATTTGTCTGCACATTTCTACTATTATATTGTACAATACTAATTCCAGAAACAGCAGCCATTACTACTATAATTAAGCTAACTATTATATTTCTTAAATTAAGTATCTTTCCTTTAAACTTTCCTTTCATTTTCTTCCCTCCATGTTTTTGTATTTTACTCTATTTTGCACTTTGGGTTAATTTTAGTCAAACTTTTATATTTTGAGTATTTTCTACATTTTTCTTAGGGATGTATGGGTTTGTGGCATTTTTTTGTTTTTTTACATTTTTATTACATTTTATTTTTTTGCTGTTTTTTTATATTTTTTTGTTTTTGCTTGGTTTGTTGGGTTTTTGGAGGGTTTTGTTTTTTTGCCTTTTATTTTAAGTTTTATTTTTCTTAGGGATTATTGGGTTTGTTTAAGGTATGTATTGGGGACGGTCCTGGTTGACACATTTATGGCTTTATTTTTATAATTTTTTCTACACTATTTCAGAACAGCTATAAATTAAAGCTTTATGACAATATTGTATGAAAAATTTGCTTAAACTATTGTACGAAATTTAACTAATATGTTAAAATAGAAGAAAGGACGAAATATGACAGAAAATTTAACAGATTCTCAAACCCCAAAATATTTGCCAACAAATGATGTAATTTTCAAATGTTTGCTTGGTAATCCAGGAAACAAAAAAATAACAAAAAGCTTTTTAGAGCACATAACAGGAGAAAAAAATGAGGAAATATCCACGAACTTTAAATTGGAATTACTACAGGAAAAACCTAAAGATAAGCAGATGGTGGCCGATTTAATTGCGAAAGATGAATATCTTCAAAAGTACATAGTAGAAATGCAAAGAAAAGCATATGATTATTTACCAGATAGATTTATAGCATATTTATCAAAAACATATGTGGCAGATATCAAAGTAAAAGAAGATTATAAACAGCTAAAAAGAACAGTATTAGTAGTACTAATGGAAGAAGATTTTCCAAATTTAGAAACCATACAAGAATATCACACAGTATGGCATTATAGAGAAGAAAATCACAGAGAAAAAATATTAACAAAAAATACAGAAGTGCATATATTAGAGCTTCAAAAATACAAAAGACATAAAAAGCAAACTGGGGAACTAGACCCATGGTTAGAATTTTTTATAAATCCATATGGAAAGGAGGTACAAAATATGGCAAGAACAAGGGCTGAATTAGAGGAAGCCGTAAGACAATTGCGACTTTTAAATGCAGATGAGGAAGTACAACAATTAGCAGATGCTGAGGACTGGGCACGATATGATTATAATAGTGCAATGTCTGAAATGATGGAGAAAGGCATGGAAAAAGGTCTTGAGGCCGGAAGAGCTGAGGGTCAAGCCAAAGGACGTGCTGAAGGATTAGCTGAGGGTTTGTCTAAGGGACAAGCTAAAGGAAAAGCTGAACTTGTGAAGAAAATATTGGAAAAGAAAATGGATATCAATTTAATATCTGAATTAACAGGTCTAACTAAGGAGGAAATCGAAAAGCTATAATTTATAAAAAAGTGTATTGGGAACGGTCCTAGAAATTTTTTCTAGGACCGTCCCCTTTTTCTTCCTTCAGGACCGTCCCCCTTTTTCTTCCTTCCAGGACCGTCCCCTTTTTTCTTCCTTTCAGGACCGTCCCCTTTTTCTTCCTTCAGGACCGTCCCTCTTTTCTTCCTTCCAGGACCGTCCCCGAAATAGAAAAGAAGAAATTCTTTTTTTGAGAATTTCTTCTTTTTATTATTTTATTCTTCTATTCCTTTTACAACCTTTTTCTTTATAAGCATTCCGCCTAGTGATACTATTATTAGTGCTCCTAGTGCTATGCTTGAATATATTGCTATGTCTGTTGCTCCTGTTTTTACTGTTAACATTACTGGGGCGTCGTCTATGTCGTCTTCTCCTGGGACGTTGTTTCCTGGTGTTGAGTCTCTGTCTGGTATTCCGTAGTCGTTATGGTCTTTTTGTATTTCTGCTGTGTTTATCATTGTTCCCATGTTGTCTATGCTGTTTTCCCATGTTAATAGTATTTCTACTTCTGCACTTTCTCCTGGTTGTAATGTTGTTCCGGCTAATTTTTCTGTTATTAGTTTTCCATCTTCTATTTTCCAATCTGGGTTATCTTCTTGTACAAATTTTAGTCCTTTTGGTACATCATCTCTTATTTCTTTTGCTTCTCCTGCTACTTCTCCTTCGTTTGTTACACGTATGCTATATCTGAATTTTACTGTTACATCATTTATTTTGCTTTTTCTTAAATCTACTTTTACTACTTCTTCTGGATCATCTTCTGCTTTGTGTCCTGTTTCTGTTACTACTGTTTTTCCATTTTCTGTTACTATTGCTTGTGTTACCCATTTACGTAAGGCTAAGTCGAAGTCTTTTTGTTCGTTGTCTACTTGTAATAATGATGTTATATCTTCCATATTGTAATTATCTTTTTTTACTATTACTTCTCTTGGCTCTTTTATTAAATTATATCCTGCTGGTGCTTCTGTTTCTACTATATAATATGTTGTTTCTACTTCTTCCCAATTGTATTTATATACTTCTGCTCCTGTTGTTTCATCTTTTGTTTTATATTTTGCATTGTCAATTGCATCTTCACCAAATTCTAATCCAGTAAATTCTGCTTTTCCATTTTCATCTGTTATTGCTTCTATATCTTTTCCATTTGTGTCTTTTAAGAATTTTTTGTTTTTCGCATTTTCTTCACTTGTTGCTATTTTAAAGTGTGCTCCTACTAATGCTTTTTTTGTTGTACTATCATATTTATATATTCCTACTCCACCTGTATGTATTTCTGGTGTTTCAGAATCTAATCTATTGTTATTTCCATATACCAATGTTGCTTGATTTGGTATTGATTGATTAATTCCTATTATTTTTCCATTTTCATCTGTTGCAAATTTTGTATTAAATCTTATTTCAATTACTCCATCTGTATTATTTTTTATATTTTCTGAAAAATCCATACTTTCATTTTTAAATATTATTGTTAGTAATCTTTTTTCTTCATTGTAATCTACTTTATAATCTGTATTTTCTACTAAATCAAGTTTGTCTTTTATTTTAACAGATGCAACACCTTCATATGTTAATCTTTCATCTATTGTGTCTTCTACTTGGAATATTTTGCTTGTTAATGCCCCTTTATCTAATGGAACATTTATTACCCAATCATGTAATACACTTTTTGCATCTTCTGCACTTTCATATGTATCACCTGTTATTTCGTTGTAATATCCTGAATCTTGATTTTCTACTTCTTTTACACCTTTATGTATTGTTACAGCTCTATTTTCGGCTTCTACTAATATTTCGCCTTTCTTTACTTCAACTTTTTTTGCATTAGTAATTTGTGGTGTATTTTCTTTTAACGAATATTCTTTTCCATCTGTACTTAATACTGGTGTTACATCAAATGTTATTGGTCCCGCTAATCCGTAGTATCCATCTGGTACTATTGATTCTGTTATTGTTACTTTTAATGTATCTGTAGATTCTATATTTATATCTTTTATTTCATCTATTTTTCCTTCGTTATTTGTTTTATATTCTGTATTTCCATCTATTTTTTTACCACTTTTTGTTGTTACAGGTGTATTAGTTTTTGTATTTACAATACTTACTTTAAATCCGGCTCCTTCAAGTGGAGATTGTGTATCTTTTATTGTTTTTGTTAAGTTTAGATCAAAAGATCCATATCTTTTGTCATTTCTTGCAGTTACAATTATGTTGTTATGAGCCTTATTTAGTACTATATTCCATTGACATCCATCAGCATCTTTATACAAATATGTTGCATATTCTGTGCATATATCTGATTTTTGTGTATTTCCTTTTGTATCAGTATATGTAAGCTCTTGTGAAGTCCAATTAATTTGATTTCCATCTTGATTGTTACCAGCTACTTGGAAAACTCTTATTCCTTTTATATTATATGTTTTATTTTGATCATCATACTGTTTTTCTACACCTAAAACTAATTGATGTTTCATTGCACTATATCCTGATGGTTGCTTTTTTTCTTTTATTTTCCATATATCATAAGAAACAACTTTACTTCCGTTATCTAAAGTATATTCTAAACAGTTTTTATCAAGATTTTCTCTTGTAAATGGTCCGCTATATTTTCCAGCGACACTATCAAAATCTCCAAAATTTTGCATTGGATCTGGTTGTGTATTATAATTTGAGCCAAAGTTAAATCCAGTAGTATTATATGCAATGTTTTTATATAACTCAACATTGAAACTTGCGCCACCAAGAGCGTCTGATACTTCATCTCCGGCTTTTGTTGAATTACTGTCTTTTTTCATTACGTTTAATGAGTATGAGCCCTTTTGTTCATTTTTTAATATTATTACAAAATCATTATCTTTGTCTTGTGATACAAAGTCATCCTTAGGTTGTACAAGGGCATAACTTACATTACCATTATTATTTGTTGCACTTATTATTATTACATTATTGTATGTTTCGTATCCCTCTGGAGCCTCAGTTTCTAATATATAATAATATTGTGTTTCTCCTTTTTTTATTTCGAATTGCATCTCACTTGGAGTAAAATATTGTCCATTGAATATCTCCATACCGCTTGTCCACATATCAGCTCCATTATTTTTTATCATTTCCGCTGTAATGCTTGTATTTACTTTATCCGTGCTATGCATCATTTTAAATTTTGCGCCAGTTAGTGGATTACCATTTTCATCAACTTTTTTTACAGTTACATTTATTTTTTCTGGTTTTTCTCCTTCAAAAGAAACAGAATCAGTATGTTTTTCTCTTTCAATCATTAAAAATGATTGATCTCTGTATGGTCCTGGATTACCAGCTGTTGTATAATATTTGGCTTTTGTATTAAATGAGCTAATATTAAAAACTATGTTTACATTACTTTGATCAGTTACTTTTATGTATATATTTCCATTATAATCATTATATTTACTTAGCTCTTGTGTACATTCAGCATCTGTATATATTTTAGTATCTGTTCCATTTAATTTTGCTGTTAAGTTCATAACATTATTATTGCTAACAACAAAGGGTCCTACTACACTATTCGAATTAACTACAGCATTATTTTTATCTATACTGACATTATTTGTTTTCGTGGTATAGTTACTATGTGCTTTCGCAGCATTATATAATGCATTATATAAAGGATCACTTGTTGGATAGCTAATTCCTTCATCAGATGTTACATTATTTGTAAAGTGCCATAAAACAAATTGTTCCATTTTAAAAATTTGATCGTCTGAATAATTTGATATTTGTGCGCTATTACCTACTATTCTTTGTAAATTATTACGATACCAACCATTTTCATCATTTGTTGCACTAGTTCCTACTCTTAATATATTGTCTATTAACCATTGTATGCTTCCACCTGCTCCACTTTTTGCATTGTTCGTAGTATATGCATCTGCTTCACCTACAACATGACCATATCCTCCAGTGTATCCATATCCATATAAATTAGCACCTTTATCCATACACCACCCATAATTGGTTGTATCCCCATGAAAGTGAATTTTTTCAACGCCATTTCCTAAATCATCACAAGTATAATAGCTATTTGAGGGCCAAATTGCCAAATTTTTTTCTTCATTAACTGTTGCTATATTTAAATTTTTTCCAAAGAAAAACTTACTTATTGTTCCCAAAATTGAAATTAGCATTGTTATAACAAGTAATAAAATAATCGATTTTTTCACTATTCTTTTCATCTTTTTTCTCCTCCATTTTTGATTTTAATTCATTTTGCGCTTTTTTAAATAATTAGTCAATATACATATTTTTATATTATTTTTTATATAATGTTACGGAGATTTGCTTTTTTGAAGTTTTTTTACATTTATTACATTTTTATAACATTTTTCTATTTATTTTGTATTTTTTAAAATTCTTTACGGATTTTGGGATATACGTGTTTTTTTGTTTTTATACTATTTTTGTTCTATTTTGTAATTGAATATATTTACTTATTCGATATTGAATTAATTGTACTTAAAATACTAACTGAATTACCAAATATTACAATAAAGCTTACATATGTAAAAAACCATAAATTAGATTACTTGTAGCATTTTAGCAATAAGTTGTCTTTTTTTTGTTGTTCAAAAGAGAAATGCAACACCTCTTAAAAAGTGTTTGGCTAGTTACTAGACTACCTATGAAACGAGGCGAACGACGGACGGTTTCATTGTTCAGAGTCATTTTAGGAGTAACAGTATAATAATATTTCAAATGATATTTACATTAGAATAAGCATTTTTTGATAAAATTGGAGAAAAAGAAACAAAAAAATCCCCCTTTTACAATTCTGCCAACAGCAGTGACAGAATTTGTTTTATTTATTTTCTTCCGTCCATTTATACAAAATTTCTTCATCCAATAAAATATATGTAGAAAATTTCGAAATATTTTAATATTGTATTGATAAGTACAAATTATGATCATATAATGACAATATCAAACTACTATGTGAATTTTTTCACAATATAATGGTACAACAATAAGAAAATTTTTAGGAGAATCTGTATTTTTATAAAATAAAACCTCAAGTATATCTTACGAACTACTTGAGGTTTTCTTGGTGCCAACGAAGTAGTTATCTACAACTTTTGGCTCTCTTGACGATTGATGTAAAATCAATCAGTTTCCGTTATTAATTTAGCATACTACAATAAATTATTCAAGTCTATTATTAGGAAATTCTCATTTTTTTCTTAATCTTTTATTATTTTCTTTTTCTAATTGTTTTAGGCTTTTCTTAGGAGTAGGTAAGTTTTCTGGCATTGTTCCGCCATTTTTAGCAATTACTTCTCTAATATTTTTTCCAATGGTATAATGAGTATTGTTTGCTTCTTTTTCAGTTTTTATATTATCTTTTTTTAATTTGGATTCTGTCTGTGTAATACGAAATAAATTTGCTGCCAATTCTTCACTGCTCATATTATCTAAAATATCTTCTCTATATCTTAAGCCTTTTCTCTTAGAAATATCATCGGCTGTTTCTCCATTATATAATCCTTTATAACCTGCGTTATGAAATTTATCAAAATTTTTAACACCGGATTTTTTGGCTGTTTGATTAAGTGAATAATTGCCTTTTCTTGTTAAATCCCTTTGATAAAATCTCTTTTCATCTTCTGTTAACATATTATATTCTTTTTCACTAATCTCCTGTTTTCTAGTTTGAACAGCAAAATACGTTTGAGCAAGCGCGATAACTTCTTTTCTGGGATCTCCATTTTGAGCAATTAAATAACACGCATAACGAGTTAATTTGTAATCTTGAATCGTTTTTTTAGCTCCTTTGGGCATTTTTATCGTTTTGTCGACGCCGACAAAATGTTCAAATGTACTAATGCCGCTATTTTCACAGGATACTATTGCTTTTTTAATTACGTTTTCAAATTTTCTCCATTCTTTGTAATCAAGTACATTTTGTAACTCTCTAGCAAACCAAAATTCAACGCAATTCTCATCAATATGTTTAATATCTTCAAAAGTTTTATTATTATTTATTTCTAATTTATTCAAATTATATTGTCTCCCTTCTAAGTATCTAATGAGATTATTATACTATAATTTGAAGTATTTTTCAATATATTTGCAAACATTTGTTTAATTCATAAAAAATATCTTGCCTCTTTCCTTGCCATTCATTGATATTGTAATATTTTTTTAACAATAAAAAATTAAACCCACTCTTGCGAGTGGGAAAGATAAATCTTTTTTTTCGTTTGGTAATCAGCGACATGGCTCAGTGCTAAAATAATTGCTGCTGAGTTTTACTCCTTTGAAAGCCTCGAGTTCGAGCTTCATTCCGTACGAGCCAATGTATCTTCCCTTGTAAGCCTTACCACAGCGCAACTGTTCCAGAAACTTGCGAGTTTCAAAGTCCATTGCCATTGTAGCGTACTCAAAGTTAAGATAAAATGTCTCAGGATAAGAAGTCTTGTTCGTAGTCTTTGTCTTTCCAAACATAAAATTACCTCCTGCCGGAATCCCGGCGGTTGCGAGCCGAAGCTCTAATGAATATTGTGTACACCTATATTATATCATATTATGTTAATTTATGCAAATTCTACTTTTTTTCTATAAACCATACTCTAAAATATTTTCAAAGTAACTACAAAAAATATTTTGCTAACGTTCAATTTCGTAGCTTTCTTCAGCTTTATTCTGAACATTAAATTTTCTCTTACACATATCGATAAATTCACTATGGGTATAAACTTTTTGGTAATTCATTCCATTTTCTTTCAACCATTTTTGTATAATTTCCTTATTTTGATGAGTAGTTATAACCCCAACAAATCTATTATCTTCTGTTTTAAAATCTATTGACTCAATACCTCCACGTATTTCTGTTCCATTATTCTCTATTGCTCTTTCTCTCTCTTCTTCTCTAGGATATACTACAAAGATTGCTCCATATGGTCTACACGACATTATTCCTGGTTCTGAAAATTCGACTGGAACTTGAATATTATATTTATTTGACACATCTATTAAGTTTTCTGCAAACGAACCTGTATGTTGTTCTGCTCCTTGTTCTTCTAGTGTTTTTAGTCCACCTGACTTTATTATTTCATGAATTGTATTTAAATCTTTATTACCATGAAAAAGCATTTTATTTCCGTCTGGTATTACACTTGCAACTAAAGTACTAAATTCTTTTTGTATATTTGCTTTTTCAAGCATTTTAGTACATTCTTCAATTTCTTTATTTATACTTTTAATTTTTTCATTATACATTTGCGTTATTTGAGCAAGTCTTTCTTCAAAATCCATATATTCTATATCCTTTCAACTTAATTTTTTAATAAGTGTATATTTAAAAATAGTTTTTCGAGTTTCTAGCTATTAGTAATACTAAAGACAATTTTCATCATCTTTCTTAGGGACAATATGTATTTCTGTATCTTCTATGACATGTATATTTTCATTTAATGTTTCTTTAGTTTTAGATTTATCCTTTGATAAATTCGGTGCTACTTGCAACGCCTGTATAAAACTATCCCTTTCATTATTAGGATTGTCATTCATAATTTTAATTCCTGTTTTTTCTTGCAAATAATCCTTTGATAACATTAAAAACTTACTATATTCCGCTAAAAGATTTCGCTTTTCATCTTCGTTTATTTTTGACAATCTTGGTAATAAAATTTTATCTATTATCATTTTTTCCATAGTTGAAATATTCTGTTCCATTAAATTCCAAGTTTTATTATAATTTTGTAGAAGTTCTTTTAAATCAGCATTACTTCCAACAATTTTTTCATAATCTTCATCCGAAGTTTCATTTGACACTCCTAACTCGTCAAGTTTTATGTCAACATCACTACCTATGTCGTAATGTTTATTAAATAATTCAGAATTTTTGTCCATTCCACTTGAAAGAGCTTTAAAAACTTTTTTATCAAATTTTTTAATTAATTTTTTTGCTTTTGTGTAATCAAATAGTCCATCAAACATCTCCTTTTGAGGAATCCCTCTTGCAAGAAGCATTTGTTTAACTAAATTAGCATTATACCTATATGAAGATTTGAGATTTGTATATAATTGTATATTACCTAGTTTGTATTCCTTATATTCATCATATTGACATGCAAAAGTATCAACGCAGGCTTCAGTAAATTCTCTATTAATTCCGTCTTCCTGATAATTAACAGATTCTTTTTTATGAAAAAGTTTTCTTACAAATTTTATTAATGGATTATTATTTATTTTTTCTAATTTATTTGATACTTCAAGTGAAGGATATTTTGAATATCCTGAAATCACCATATTTTTTCCTATCTTTTTTGTTCCTAATACATGTGTAAATTCATGCTGTAATGTTGATTTTAAATAACCATCATAAATACTAGAAGGTGTAAGGGATAGTTCTTTACGTTCAGGGTTATAATATGCAACTCTACCTTTTTCTTCATCTTCAATATCTATTGAAAAAATAGTATTTTCGATAGTATTAATAATTTTTTCTCTAGGAATATTAGTATTTTCTTCAAAAAAATCATATACTTGTTTTAAGACATCTACTACATCAAAAATTCTTTTATCATTACTTTGAAAATAATAACTTTGCATAGCTGGTATAGTTAATGTTTCTGCAATATATTTTTCTTTTAATTCTCTAATATCTTCTTGTTTTTGCCATAGAAGTTGCATCTTTTTATAATCTTCTTCACTTTCAGTATAATCTAATGTTTTTTGTGCTTGTTCAATTTCCTCATCTATAGCTCTTTCCATAGTTTCATATCTATCAATTTCTCTTTGGTTATTCATCTTTTCACCTACTCAATATAATTTTTTATTATTTAATCATATTTTACCATACTTTTTATTGTTTACAACCATCCAAATTGCACAATTACAAATCTTATAACCAAAAAACAGCATAAAATAAGCAAATTTCTACATTGACAATATTTTAAAATTTTTATTAAAAATTTTGTCCCAGCAAGCACTGAATGTGGCTAGCCGTAATTCGTCTATTTCACATTCTGTTACTATGGGACTTTGTCCCAAACCCTTAGCACATTTTTAGTATAAAATTTTTTTACTCTTATAGTTTTTTTATAAGGGGATTGGGGTGTCCCCCATAAAAGTAGAATTTTGTGAAAAGCGATTTTGCGGTCACCCAAATTCAGTGCTTGCCAGGACAAATTCTCCACGCTTTTACAAGAATATTTTTTTTGAATAGTACCTACTAAAAGAAACTTCTATTAGTTTTATAATAATCGAGTAGGAACTAAGTGATTATTTCACTTAGTGTCCTCTCACACCACCACTGCATGCCGTTCGGCACAGGGCGGTTGGCTGATGCACTAATCAATTATTTGATTAGTGTTTTCTTTTGCAATTCCTTCAACGCTATTATTTACTATGCTCTTCTTTGAATTTATTTCGAGTTCCACTCTATCTCATCAAAGATAGTTTATTTCTAAATTATCTGCACTTACATAAATAATACATCAAAGATTTAGCCAAGTTTCATCAACCTTCAAGCCTTCATAACATTTCTGTTATTACTATGCTATCTGCTGACTTCTGATATTTCACTCTAATATCACTACTAGCATTTTCATATCTACTTCAAGATATTTCCAAAATATCAGACCTCCCCGGGTAAGAGCAATAACCTTCCTCTCATATATCTGCCACATTTACTGTATGAGCTTCGGATAGTTATTAGGCTTTGCTTTGTCTTGCAAACTCGCCTAGCTCAATTCAGCCTTATATGTGATTTCTGTCCGTCAGACCGAGATTTTGCGACTTTGGTTTCTTTCAGATTCCCCCTTACGAAGGACACCCTTGCCATTTACTAACAGTTCGCCACTATCAGGCACTGTAAGGGACTTTCACCCTCAAGTTATTGCCCATGCCGGGCACACAAAAAAATGACCAACTTATTTGCACAAATTGGTCACATTAAATTAGCAATAAATTAGTTCATTATAAACTAATTCTTCTGCAATATTTTTATAGTTATTCATGGTTTTAACCCACTCAAGTTGGTCAATAATTCCGTCATAATATATAGGAAAATTGTCCTTTTTAGCAAGGTTATTGATAATATTTTTAACCTTATTAGTAGCATTATCATCAACATCTTTTAGATGTTTTGTTAGTTCTTCAGTCATTATTAATTCAGACCATAAACCACGTTTATGGCTTTTTAAATATTGTAATCTTGCTCTTCCATACTTACCTAAAGTAATCTTTTCTTCATCATTTATTACAATGTTTGGATAATAATAATCGCCTACTTTAGTGTAATATAATCCGTTATTTTCATCATAAATTTCATTATTATTTAGTTCTTTATTTCTCAAATTCCCCATTTTTTTGCTCCTTCTTTATATATTTTTGTTCCAATTATTCTTAGTTATATTCTAGTTATCTTAACTTTTTCCCACAAATTTTACTGGCTTAACTCCAATTGAAATATGTTCTTGTTCTTTTGTATAAACTTCACTTTTATTACTTTCATCTGGTATATAATCAAACGCAGAATCTACTTCTTTCAGCTTAAATCTATCTTCTTCTCTAATGTAAATAATACCAAATTCATATGTTTTCATTTTAGAATCAGGGTCTACTTTATAATAATCTTTTAATGGAAATACTCTAACAATAGCACTATTATCTTGCATAAAATTAAAGTAAAATACTTGCTTATCCAGATAATAAGTTGCCTCTGTATAACCAACATCATAGTACTGTATTAGCCTCATAATTATCTCTGCAACTTCTTCTTTTGGAAGGTAATTACTAAACCTTATATTACCTACAATGTTTCCAAAAATAGCTGGTTTTGTAGTATCAATATAACCACTCTCAAACAATTCTCTGCAAGGTTTACAAATGGATTCTCTAAAATTTATTTGCTTAACTATAACCTCTGTTCCAATAAGTTCAAGTTCTATATTGTCAACATATCTCATTACTAAATCAGCCTGTTCAGCCCTTGTATAATCTTTCCAAGTTTTAGTTTTTTCAGTGTATTCTTTATTCAATTTTAGCTTGTTTATATAATCTATATCTCGTTTTAAAAGTATATCTTTTGGGGTAAAACGTAGTTCTTCAGTGCAGTCAGTTGTACCAAGTTTTTCTTCTAATTCTGTAATTGCTTTTTCAACAATTTTTCTTTCTTTGTTGTATTCCTCTAGTTCAAAAACACCATCAATGTATGCTTTTTTAATTCTATCTAATCTATTTTTCTGATTGTTTATTTCCTTTTCAATTTGTTCTTTGGGCTCATCAAATTTTTGTTTTATCATAGGCAAGAAGAACTGATTAACAACGGAATCATATTCAACTAGTTCATTTATTAGCTTGCTCATAAAGTCATCAACAATCTTTTCTTTAAACGAAATCTTACAGTCGTTACAATAGTAGTAAAAATATGCATTTCCGTTTTTCTTTGTTGTTGCTTTTCCACCTAATATTCTGCTACATTTAGGACATTTAAGTTTTTGAAGATATAAGTAAATTAGCGTTCTTTGATAGCTCCTAGAATTCTTTTTCTTTTGTACTTGGCAATCTTCCCACATATCTTTTGAAACAATAGGCTCAACTACATTTTCGTAATACACAGGGTGTTTGGTTCTTTTTCCATGAACGAAGTCACCTTTATAGATTTCATTCTCTAAAATTGTAACAATAGTTGAATCACGCCAATTGGTTTTGCCTAGAACTTGCTCTTCATTTAGAATGTTGCTTATTTTCTTGTAAGAGTAGCCATTGTAATATAAATCAAATATTCTAACAACAATGTCTTTGGTAGAATAATCTATTACTAACTTTTCATCTTCGTGCTTATAGCCTAATGGAGCTATATGTGGAATATGTCCACTTTTAATAGCTCCTGCTAAACCAATCTTGGTTCTTTCGCTTGTTCTTTCAATTTCATTTTGACTAACACTCATTAAAAGTCTTGAAATCATTTTGCCATTCGCATTTGTAGTATTTATCTCATCATTTACACAGTCTAGGTAGGCATCATTTTCATCTAGGAAAGTCATTAAGTTTTCCCAGTCGTAGATGCTTCTTGTTATTCTATCTAGCTTTAAGGCAACAATGGTATTTACTCTTTTAGCTTTAATATCTTCTTTTAATCTTTCAAACTCTGGTCTATAATTTCCTGTTTTAGCACTTATTCCAGCATCTTCGTAATAGTCAACAATTTCATAATTCTTAAACTTGCAAAACATCTCAAGTCTTTCCTTTTGCTCTGGTAAACTGAACCCCTCGCGAACCTGATCTTCGGTTGATACTCTAAGATACAATCCACATTTTTTCTTGTTTTCCTCCATTTATATACCCCCAATACACAAAAGAAGTGCCAATAGTAATAAAACATCAATTACTAATGACACTTCTTAAAATCTTTTCTATAAATTAAATCCATTTTCTTTGAATATAAATCCTTATAAAACATACAACATCCTCCGTATACATAACTTGTCTACTTGAGATATTATATCACGATTTTTTGAAATGTCAAATTTTTCAATAATTACACGGCTTTCAGGTATTCTTCTAGCTCTGATATTTTTATTTTATTTGTTAAATTAGAAATATAAATATCATTTGAATAATTGAAACATAAGAATGTAATACCTTTAATAATTACCCTGTGTGGTTCAATGTATGAAAGATTTGTTTTATCTAGCTTTCTAATTGTGCCGTTGATAAATATAGGGGTAACCTTTGCAAATTCACATATAAAGTCTAATCGTTGTTTTAGGGATTCTTCAAATTGTAGGGTTTCCTTGATTATTTTCATTTTCTTCACCATCCTTTCTTGCTAGGATGATTTTCATTTGCTTATTTCAAATAGGCAAAAAAAATCAACCAGATTTATTCTGATTGATTTTTTATATCTCATCTGTTCCTATAAAAGTTCGAACAGATACGTCATTGGTGCAGATGGCCGGAATCGAACCGGCACGGTTTATTCAACCGCAGGATTTTAAGTCCTGTGCGTCTACCAGTTCCGCCACATCTGCATTTGTTATAAACTGGCATTTGTCTTACGACAAGACTTATTATAATATTTTAGGCACTTTTTGTCAATACTTTTTTTGTAAAATTTTATATATTTTTAAGTCTATAAATATATACTACTAATATGAAAGTTTGTTACTTTTTCAATTCGTACTCTATTACAATTTTTATTACATAAAACATTACATATTTAATAAATACTAATTTTATTTATTCAACTTAAAAACTTCAAAAATTACAACGACCTATAAAAAAAGGAATGTGCCCATTCCATTTTTAAATATATATTGTTTATTTAATAACATCTGTTTGAAAATTTTGCTCTTCATAATATTCTGCGATTAATTGGTCTAATTTTATACTTAACTCATATGTGCATTTGAAATCTTCAGTTAATATGCTTTTGTTCAACTTGTTTCTAATTTCACAAATCTGATCTAGTAACATAGTAACCATCTCCTTCTTACTTTGATGCTTGCTATTTTATGTATATACTATATTTAGGATAACATATAAAATTATAATAGTCAACAAAACTTCCTATTTTACTGCGTTTTCAGGCATTTTTCGTACGACAAAAAATGACATTTTTCGCGTTTCCGTCTACTAATATATGTAAACTAATTTTATAAAAAAGGAGGGACGGTCCTTGATTCTTATTTCAAGGACCGTCCCTCTTTTTTTTCTTCCAGGACCGTCCCCCTTTTTCATTCTTATTGTTTGTTTTTTTGCTTTTTGGCCAATATTATATAGATTAATGTACAGGCTATAAATATAATTAGAGATAATAATTGCGAAGCTCTTATATTTCCCATCATTAGGCTGTCTGTTCTAAGACCTTCTATGAAAAATCTTATGAATGCATATCCTATAAAATATAATAATGTAATTTGCCCTGAAAATTTTCTTTTTTTGCTTATTTTTAGTAGTATTAAAAATAAAATAAAATTTCCAACTGATTCATATAAAAATGTTGGATGTACATATTTTGTAATTCCGTTTTCAATTATCTCCATTTTTAATGGCAAGTTTGTTTCTGTTCCATACGCTTCTATATTTATGTAGTTTCCCCATCTTCCAATTGCTTGTCCTAATGGAATTATTGGTGCTATGTAGTCTGTTAAATTTAGTATGCTTATTTTTTTAATCTTACAAAAGACAATTATTGTTGCTACTGCACCTATAATACCTCCATAAATTGCTAGTCCTCCATTTCTGAAGTCTAGTATTTCTGATGGATTACTTATATAATAATTTAAATTAAATATTATATAGTATACTCTTGCACATAATATTGCAGTTGGAATCATAAATATGCTTAGATCTAAAATAGTATCAAATTTTATATTATATCTGCCACTTTTAAGTCGTGACCATATTATTCCAATTACAATTGCAGATACTATTAAAATTGCGTACCAATAGATATCAATTCCGGCAATTGAAAACGCTACTCTTGAAATAAGTCCTGTTTTTATAATCATATTTTTTCCCTTTATATTGTTTATATTTAGGTTTTTATAAAGGTTTTACCTATAAACCTTTATTATTTTTTTAGATTATTGTTTTATATTAGTATTTGCAGTTGTTCACATGCTTTTGTATAAATTTTATCAAAAATTTTATTTTCTATATTAAACAAAGACCTCTTTTCGTTGCTATAATTGAAAAGACGGTCTTTTTACTTTCTAATGATAATTTAAAATTTAAATGTATGATACTATTTTGTTATAGCATATCCATTAAATTGTAAATATTATTTAATAATAGCTTTTCTAAATTTTAATTTTTTATTACTGATAAAATCATTTTATCTTCAACAAACAATTCGTTTAATATATCTTTGGCATAATCCATTGTAATATTGTCAAATTCATCCACATAATCAAATGAGTTTATTTGCTTTACTGTATCTGCTAAAAACATTTTTGATATACTTGCAACATCATTAAACTCAGTTACAAATTCACCATATATTTTTCGTTTCATTCTTTCAAAATCTTTTTCGACAAAACCATTTTTTTTCATGTTTTCGATTTCAGTTATCAACATTTTTTGTACTAATTGTGGATTATTTGATTGCCCACTTATTAATGCATGAGCATATTGATTCGAAAATTCGTATTCGGAATCGGCCTCTCCTAACAATATTTGCTTTTCATATAGCTCTTTATATAAATTAGAACTTTTTCCTATCAATAAATCTAAAATAACTTCGATGGCCATGTGTCTTCTTACTCGCTCTGATGGATCTACCACTTTATCTTTTAAACCAATCATAAATATTGGCATACTTACGGACATTGTTTTTTCCATATATTTTTGATTTATTTCTTTTGGCTCTTCTTCATAAATTCTGTGTATTTCTCCAATGTTTTTAGAAGGTTTTAAACGTTTTTTTATTTCTTCTAAAATATTTTGTGGTTCAAAATTTCCGCATACCACAAGTACCATATTTGATGGATTATAAAATGTGTTGTAGCATTTATATAACACATCTGGATCTATTGGAGCAATTGAATCAATGCTTCCTGCTATGTCAATTCTAATTGGACATTTTGAATATAAACATTTTAACGCATTTAAATATAATTGAAAACCTGGATCATCATCGTACATCATAATTTCTTGACCAATTATACCTTTTTCTTTTTGAACATTTTCATCTGTATAGTATGGGCTTTGAACATAATCCATAAGCTCATCTAAACCTTTATAAAAGTTCTCATCTTCACTACATTCAAATAAATATGCAGTATGATCATTCGTTGTATATGCATTGGCATCTAAACCAAGGGCCATCATTGTATCTAAGCTATTGCTACCATTTGGTTGTTCAAACATTTTATGCTCTAAAAAATGAGCCACACCATCTGGAACAGAAACTTCTTCACCAGTTTCTGGTAATATAAATTTATTATCAATTGAACCAAATTTAGTTCCCCATATAACAAACTTTTTTGTACTTTCTTTTTTTGGAACAATAATGACCTTTAATCCATTATCAAGATCTTCAATATATACTTTTTCTTTAATTTTTAAACAATCTAATATCTTCATGCTATTATAAAAGTTCTCCTTTCAAACGCTTTTTTCTTTCAAAGACCGTCCCTCTTTGGAACAGCTTTATTCTTCTCCGGTTAGGAAATAAATTGTGTTTATTTTCATTTTTGGAGCTATTTTTATTATTTCTTCTTTTGTTACCTTTTTGATGTTGTCTATATATTGGTCTAAACTTACAAATTTATTTGAAAGCTCTTGTGAAAAATAGTACATTAGCTCTCCATCTTGTGTATCTGGAATACTTTTTACTGATGCATATATTAATTGTTTTGCACTTTCTAAATCTTCTTCTGTAAAATCTCCTGTTAACATTTGTTGTAGTTGATCTTTAATTATAGATACTGCCTTTTCATAATTTTTTATTTCTATTCCACATCTTATAATTATAATACTTTTGGCCTTTAAATATCCTGATCCTGCTGTATATGCTAAACTTGCCTTTTCTCTAACATTTTGAAATAATTTCGAATTTGCTCCTCCTCCAAGAATTACATTATACATAGATGCAATATATTGCTCATCTTCTTGTAGATTACTTATATTTAGACCAATCATTAATTTTCCTTGGGTGATATTCATTTTTTCAATTACTTCATTCGGATTATTAATTGACTTATTTGAGCTACTTATTTTAGTAGGTATATACTTAGCTTTTCTTTCATTTAAATTTTCTAATATTTTATTCTCGTTCAAATTATCTATATTTTCACCTGATACAAATATATCTATTTTGCAAGATGAAATTAATTTTGTGTATTGCTCATATAGGTCTTTAGAAGATATTTTATCCAAATCTTCTGTATAACCAAATTTATATAAACCAAATGGTTCACCTTTAAACATTTCTTCTATACATCTATCTAAAGCATATTTTGTTTTATTATCAATTTTTCCTTCGATTATTTGCCTTAATGTATTTTTTTCTCCATCAACATACTCTTCTTTAAAAATTCCATTTTCTGTATATGGATTAAATACTATATCTGACAATAATTGTAATGATTTTTGTGCTAAATTTTCTTGCTTTGGCAAAAATTCATCATTAATTGATTCTATATAAAATTTTAAAATTTGGTTATCCCCATTTTTTTCAATACCACAATCAAAACTTGCTCCATACATGTCTTCAAGCTCTTTTGATATATCTGCTTGAGTTTTATAATTATTTGTTCCTCGTCTTAGAACAGCACTAATCAAAGCGTTTTTAGTTACATCTTCACGGTTTATCGGTGTTGTTAAAAAAATTGCAAATAAATTTGTTTTAAATTTATTTGTTGACACCTTATGAAATGTAATTCCATCTTTGATTACATTTTTATTATACTTCATACACTAAAATCCTTTCCTTTTGCCATCAAGAGCAAAAAAGTAAATTTTTATATTCATATTATAATATAAATATGGAAATTTATTCAAGATATAATTTAAATTTTGGGGACGGTCCTTGATTTTTATTTCAAGGACCGTCCCCCTTTTTCTTCTTCCAGGACCATCCCTGTTTTTTCTTCTTTAGAGCAAAAAAGGGCTGTCATTTTTTATGACAGCTTTTTTTATTTTTTATTGATGATTTTGTCTTCTTTTTATGGCGTCTCCGGCTAGTGTTCTTTCTTCGGTATCTTGCTCTGGGTCGTTTTCTTGTTGCTCTTTGTTTTTTTTATTTTTCTTGTTTTCTTTGTATTTTTCGTATTTGTCGCAGAAGGTTTCTACTTCGTCTTTGCAGAAGGTTACACCTTTTTGTTCAAATTTTTGTTGTAATTCTTTTTTTTCTTGGGAGTTTAGCTTTATTCCTCTTTTATTTAGCTCTACTTTTACTCTTTCGAATGTGGCTATTCCTCTTGTTGAATCGTTTGCTATGTCTTCTACTGTAAGGTTTTCTCCTCTATGCTCTCTTATTGTGGCGGATTCTTCGTTCATTCTATTGTTGTCACGATCTATTTTATTAAATACAACTTTGTTTGTGCTGTATCTTCCTCCTAGGTCTAAATCACTTGTTGCTGTGTTGTCTGATTGAACTAGCACACCTGGTGACCAGGTTTCGTCATTACTCATTGTTTTACCTTCTGGATTTGAAGTAACACGCTCTTGTTTTATAACCTCAAGTTCTCCATATTGACCCATTCTTGCAGATAATCTCTTATTTGCATCATTTGCAAAATAAATTGCTCCATATGTATTTGTTTCTTGCATATTATTATGCTCATTTGTTGCATATGTTGTACGACCCATTTCATTACTACTATTTCTAAAATCTGGAGATTCTTCAAATTTTCCTTCTGCATTTTTTGAAACCATCTTCAACATACCATCTCTTGTTTTTATTGCACATAATTCATTTCCATTTGTTATTCCTTCACTTCTTAAAAATGAATCATCTTTAATTTGACTTATTTGATATATATCTTGAGGATCTATTCCTAAATCTTTAGCAACTTCTTGAGTTTTTTGCTCTTTTTCATCCATTGCATCTTTAGCTTGTTCATCAACTTGATTATCTAAGCCTCTATCTTTAGATCCTTTTTCCTGTTTTTCAATTTCTTTCTTTTGCTCTGCAGTTAAAGATACTATTTCATGATTCATCATTTGCATATATGCTTCTAACTCACCATTTTTATCTAAACCTGCAATTTCAAAATTTGTACCTTGTTCTTCATTTTGTTTTTGTAATAATTGTTTCATTTTTACTAATTCATCAGTTATCTCTTTGTCATATCTTAATCTTCCATCTTCTCCTGTTTCTGCAAATTTGTTCATGTCATTATCGTATAACTCAAATAATCTTTTTATTTTTCCTTCAGAATCCTGTAATTGTTTAACAGCAACATAAATATCTTGCTTTGCAAATCCAACTTCATCTGTATTATCTGAATTAGTTAAATAAAATTGATCATATGGTAAGGTATATAAATATCTTTCATTTAAATTATCTTGCATACCTTCTAATACCTTTTGTCTTATTACTTTCATCTTTGTTACTTTTTCTTGTATTTCTTTTTTTTGGTTAGTACTCATTGGCAAACCTCCTTATATATGGTTATTACTACATTATATCAAATTTTTTATTATTTTTCAAATGACATTTCAAAATCAGTAATTCCAGATCCTAATTTAATAATAAAATTCTTCTTAATAAGCTTTGACTTATATGATCCTTCATTTTGAATATCTCCTATAGTTCCAGAAATTATATAATTTTGATTAATATCAACTTCAACGCTTGAATAATCTATTATATTATATGTAAACCAATTTTTTTGAACATATGATTTAAATTCATCTACAGTTTTAAAATTATTTGACTTATATGTATCATTTAAAAATTTATATGCGTTTTCATAATCTTGATTATTTAAAGCTTCAAAAAATCTATTTAAACATAACTGAGCTTTTTTACCATCACCAGCATTCTGATATTCATCATCATATGATTTTACAGATACTGTATACGAATCTAGCAATACTGTGTAATTCATAATTCCAGTTATCTTAAAAATCCAAATGCCACCACAATTATCATGACATATAAGTTCTGTATATGAATCATATTTTGTCATTTTGTATTGACCTAAACGTTTATTACTATTTATATATGAAGTAACATATTTTTTAAAATCCTCAATAGTTTTAAATTTACTGCTTTTATAATTAGAATCAAGTTTATTATATGCCAATTCAGGAGTATTTTTTATTTTACTCAAAAAATCTTGATAATAAGTATTTGCTAGCTCTTGTTGATTAATATTTTTAAATTGAAATGTATTGTTTTCATTTTTTTCAACTTTTTCAATATGTAATGTTTTCATTGTTGATATATCTTTGTAATTATATCCTATATCATTCAAATAATCATTCAAATATATTTCAAAAGTATAATTATATTTATCCAAAATAACAATAAAATTGTAATTTGTATTTGCATAACTTCCATAAATAAAATATGTATTAATATATTTTGAATCTTCAACAACATACATACTATCTATTTCATAGCTTATACCAGAAAAACTTTTTAAATTATTGTATATATAATCATTATTTACACTATACTTCGTTTTATAATTATTGGCTAAAACATCATTTATACATTTTAATCCGTCTTGTTTATACTCTTCTAAAGCTGTTTTTTCTTCTTGTTTAGATACAATTAATCCTAAATCACTTGCACTACTGTTCAAATATGATACATATGTATTAAATTTATCAATTATTGCTTTTACTGTATAATAATTGTTTGCACTATTTACCAAAGATGCAACTGCATCATCTGCAGTTACACCTTCAGTAGCCCTTTGTTGCTGATATTCATTATAATAATCTGTTTGAGGTTCTGTATTATTAATTTCATTTTTACTTTTTTTATTAAACATTGCAAAAACGATTAATAGTATTATCAATATTACTATAAAAGTTGTTATAAAAGTTATTAAAAGATCATTTTTATTAACATTTAATTTCATGAAAATTTCATCCTCTCCTTCGTTAATCCAAATAAATTTATTAGCCATTACTATACTTTTTATTATAAATATATAACTATGTAATTTATTTAGAAATTAAATAACACTCCCATGTACCTGAAAATATTTCTGATTCAGTATAATAATCACTATTATTACCTCCACCAGCAGGATCTCCTAAGAATATTTTTCCACTTGCATCTATACCAAGCAATGTTAAATAATGTCCTTCATAACTGTTGCGACCAATAGTAGAGTTATGAACATTTATTATTACTGGATTTCCAGTTTTTAAATGCTCTATAACTTTTGCTTTATCATACACTGCAGATGTTGTCTTCAATCCATATTTTGCAAGCTCTGCCGATAATTCACCTGGTAATGTATCTCCATTTGTTATTATTCCATCTGCATTTACACCAGGTGGATCAATATCTACACCAAATCCATTTAAAATAATTGCTACGGATGTTATTCCGCAAGCAGACCATCCATAATCATGATTCCAATATGGCAAATTTCCCCATACATCATTATAGCCTTGTGCATATACATTATATTGTTTATCTCCAGCTGCATATACACCTTCTATTCCAGTTTTTCTTATTTCCTCAGTGTCAAATGGAGTCCATCCTTGGCCATAACTGCCTCCACCTCCGACTGTAACAACTAGTTTATCCCTAGCATCATCTTGATCAGTAGCAGCAAATCCCCATCCTTTGGCATCTTTACCGCTTTGAGATTCATCAATTGTAACTTTTTGAATAGTATCTCCACCAGCTTCAATAACATATCCATTTCCAACATATAATGAAACAATTCCACTGTTAGAAACAATTACTGCAGCATCTGGTATATCTGTCCAATCTATTGTTCCATCGTCACGTTTTTTAATTTCATTTGGACATGGTATATCACCACTAATGTAATCCATTCCACCTTCAAAATATGCCGATTTAACAAATTGTGGACTAGAATTGTTAGAGCTCATTGTTGTATTATCATGTTTATTTTCAAATTCTGATTTTCCAACTTGACTATTAGCCCATTTAATAATCTTTTGAGCACTTAATGATGCTTTAGTTACATTTCCAGAAATTGTTGTTTCATATTTTGCAAGTTCACTTTCAATTTCTTCTGTTGTATAATAATTAAATGAATTATCACTTTCATCACCATCATTAAATGTAAATTTATACTTATCATCCCATTTATTATTTTTAGCAGTTGAAGGTTTTGCAAAATATACACTACGTTGAGCACAATCTCCACCAACAATTACTGTATCTACAGCCTGTTTTGTCGAATCAGATACTGTTATATTATCGTTTTTACTAATACTATCCATATTTTCAAATTGATGTTTTTGATTTAAAACTCCACCTACAGAATTAGGAAATTTAGACGACATAGCTCTGTTTAATATAACACTTGTAACTAGTTTTTTTCTATTTGTATTATCATCATTATCACCGAATGGAGAACATATTTTTTCAACAGCTTTATACAATAATTCTAGCTCTGCATCACTTATCTTTAAGCTGTCATATAATAATACCTTTTGTGATGTTTCACTTTCTGTTTTAGATAAATCAAATAAGTTTGTATCCATTACAGTATCTAATTTAAATTTCAAATTTTCTGGTTTTTTACCATCAGCAATATCTAAAACATAACCATATACATCTATCATAAATGAAACTTTTTCATTTTCTTCAATCATTTCATCAACTAAATCTTCATCTGATATAAGTGACTCTAACATTCCATCTGATTTTCTTAAAATTTTTATTATATTATCTTCATTAGATTTTGCATCTACTTTTTCATTTATTTTTTCTTTTGTTTTTGACTTATATTCACTATAATCTTCTGCCTCATTTTCATAATTTACAAGCCATGTATCTGCTGATGTAATACAAGGTTTCGATTCTAATGCCACAGTTTTTACATCTGTTGTTTCTGTTACATTATAATTATCGTAAGATACAACTGGTCCATCTGAACCATTAGTTCTTGCAACAGTTCCTTTACTTTGTGTTGTTGATGATGTACTTGTATTTTCATCACTATATACAGTTAAAATAACTTTACTTTTATCTGCAACATTTTCACTAACTAATCCAGCCCATTTTGATACTAATTTTGTATCGTTTGAATCTACCAATATTGCCCATAAGAAATCAAAGTATAATGTAAAGTTTTGTAGTGCTGCTTGGTAATCGGCATTTTGTGAAGAATATTCTGTTTTTGCTGTTGAATTTATAACTTGACTTGCTGGTGTTGCTGTTGTTTTACTTGCAGAACCAGTATGACCATTTGCTTTTTCAACAGTATATGAGCTTGCATACTCATATGTATCTGTTACAGTTGTATATACATCTTTTCTATTAGCAACAACTATTGCATATCCAGCTCTACCTGTTCCGCTCTCCAATGTTTCTGCAGATGCTACAGCTCCAGAGCTTAATATTCCATTCTTAATATTATCCACAAGAGTTGTTATACCTTCTGTGCTACTAATATGTAAACCATCTCCAGAATATTCTGATTTTAAATATCCAGAGCCATCATCTAAGTTTTGTGTTACATCAACATAATATGCCCATGTATTTTGATTACAAAAATCTTTCATTGCTTGGTTAAATGTATCAACTCCTGTATTCATACTATCAGTTCCACTTCCATAAGCAGGACCTAAATGATATACACTATTTACCATAATTGGAGCAGCCGGATATCTTTCATGTAACGCATTTAACACTTCTTGCATATCTGAAATTTGAGTTGTTCCGTTTACATTATTTACACCTAACATTACAGAAACTCCACTTACTGTTTCTGGTAATGTAACATCTTTTCCAAAAGAGCCAGCATCAACATATCCAGATCCATTCTTTATAACAGGTACCCACTCTGCTGGAGTTGATGAACCAACACCTATTGCAGTTACATTGTCTCCTAAATCTCTTAATTGACTTTCTATTCCTGCATATCTCGAATCTCCTATAAATAGGAAATTATCTAATGATGACACTACTGAACCACTAGTAGATGATCCTGGTACTCTGAAAATATAATGAATAGCACTGAAGTTATCATATGCATCAGTTCCTTCATTTCTAAGAATTGACTCATCTCCTCCGCAATTTAACCATATTGCTTTTCCACTACTATCATATCCATATAGTATTTGAGTATGTCCATCCATTACAACTATATCTCCAGCTTGTGCTCCAGCAGCCTTTAATTGTGATGTATTACTTATACTTACATTTTGAGCTATTATTTGGAGCTTACTTTCTCCATAAGTAACTAATGTTTCTGTTGTTAATTGATGTGGATATGTACTCCAATCTTTAAAGCCAAATTGTTCTAAAGCCATCGATACATATGCGCTACAATCTATGTATCCACAATCACCTTTTTTTACTGGAAGATCACGACCTTGATTATATACATATTTATTTTCTCTTAAAAATGCGTGACACTTTGTAGCTATATCAACAAAGTTTCCACCAGTTGCTGATACAGTATCTGAAACATTAGCTGATGTTGTTCCACTTGTCGTTGCATTTGATGTACTAGCTACTGTTCCAGCATATGTTGCATATGCGTTTTTTGCATTTTCAATTCTTTGTTCGTATAGTGCTGTTGAACCAGTAACTGCATAAGACTGCCATACACCATTGACACTACCTTCATATCTTTCCATAATAGTTGCAAAAGCAATTGTTGCCTGTTCTACATCTGTCATTTTCTTGAATTCTTCATATGAAAAACCCGCTTTATAATTTTTGGCATAACTATCAAATGTTGAAATCCACTCATCTTTAAAATATTGTAATTGTCCTGCCAAATCTTTTCCAACAACCCCCGCAGTATCTGGTGACCATTGAAAGACACCATAATATCCTGCTGAATTGCTTACTGTTGGATCAATATTAAGTGTATTTCCACCAGATTCCTGCATTGCATTACCTAATATTCCTGCTGCAACAACCTCAGAGTATCCCATATCTTTTACAAGGAAATTCCATATTTGTTCTGAAACTTCACTTCCCTCTAATGCAACTCCTCCTGAATTTGAAGCACTATTAGAGCTATTACTACTTCCACTTGTTTTTACTAAAGTATAATACTCTAAGGCCCTTGGATCATTCTGTGAAATTAATGCATTGAAATTTTTTGTTGAAGTATATTTCAAATCCTTAGTACTTCCATCTGTATCTTTTCTTTGAACTTTAATTCCGCCTTTAACAGTTTTCTTTTGATCAATTTTTTCATCAATTTTCTGATCACCAGTTGTATCTGTTACATTTGATGGAGATGATGATGCGGTTGATCCTCCAGGGACTCTATATGCCCATAATATATAATGATCTGGTCCATATGGATCCCCATGATCTTCTCCTGGTTGAGCAGCAATTGACGTATCACCCCCACAGTTATACCATATATTATTTCCACTTGAATCTTTTCCTGCGTATATTTGAACATGTGTTATACTCTCTTCACTACCTCCTGTAGCACCTTCAGTAACTAAATCTCCTGGTTGTAAACCTGCTTCTTCAACACTTAAAGTTTGTCCAGCATATACTTGTTGAAAACCATTATCTGCACACCAATGCATTAATCTTGTTGCACCATTTATTAAAACACCACCATTTTCTGTAGGATTATATCCAGCTTCAAGTAATGACCATGCTGTAAAACTTGCGCAGTTTATTAACTTACCATTTCTTGGATCTGAATGTCCATATGTATATCCCTCATCAGCAACTTTTCTTTTTACATCTGCTGCTTTTTGTAAAAATGTTTGATTTCCTGATGTTTTATTTGTTGTTGATGAACTTGAATTACTACTTGTACTTGAAGCAGAAGCCTGACCTCCACTTGCTGTTGGTGCTGTTGATAAATTTGGAGTTATTCCTATAGATCCATAAAATTGCTCTACAAATCCAGCCACAGTATTTCCCCATTGTGGATTACAATATGTTGGTGCTATTGTTTGTACAGTATATTTTCCTTGTCCAAAATAATATCCGTCTTGAGCATTATTAGTTATTAATTCAAAAAATGCTTCTGCTGCATCACTAAAACTATTATATTTATTCCAAGATGTTCCATTTCTATCAATATATCCACCATTTCTTGTTCCTTTAACACTCATCCAATTGTATGTGGATGGATCTATTAAATCCCATCCATTTCCCCAACCAGATTCAGTAGCACAAGCTGCCATAAAAAATACTGCATTTACTCCATATTGTTCTTGATATTTAACTAAATCTCCAACAACTGATGACATATTAGCCTTACCTTGCTCTCCCATTCCAGATGAATCCACAATTTGTTTTAACTGTGCTTCACTACAAGCTGGCAAAGCATTTGAACTTGACATATCTACACAATAATCATTACTGCTTCCTGTATATGCTACAGCAGATGCTTTTGACCCAGTAGCTGATAAACCTAAATCTTCATTTAAAGTTAAATCTGGATATTGTGTAGCTATTTCAGCCTGAATCATCTTTTTAAGTACTTTTATTTGTTCACTTTTATTTGAATCTTCATCCAAATATGTTAAAGCTGTACTTTCATTTTGATTTAATGTTTCAATTGCTTCAGATATTGACTCCTCTAGGTCTACATACTCACCATCTTTATTCTGAAATGCATATGTATAATTATTACTAGCATCATATACTATAACCAATTTATCCATAACCATAGATGAGACAACATATGGAACATTTGATAAATCTCCCTCTATATATTTTCCATCATTTCGTTTTGATGCTTTTATCATTAAAACGATAATAATTACTATAATGATAATTATTCCAGCAATAATTGCAATTTTTTTCCAGTTTATAGCTCTAAGCCTTGATAATACTGGTATTTTTCCGGTTTTGATTCCATCATCCGAATTACTACTTGAGTCATCACCGTCCTCCAGATCCTTTAGCTGCTCCTGTTGCTGCATTTGCTGCATTTATCATTTTATTACCTATATTTTTTACTTTTTGACCTGCTTGAATTATTTTTCTACCAACTTTTTCAATCAAGTTACCAATTTTTTCAATTATTTTACCAAGTTTTTCCAAGAGCCAGCCTGCACCTTCAGTTGCTTTACCAACTACCATGGTTAAAATACCGGCTAAACACATTGGAATACCTATAATTGCGCCAAGTATTGTTGAATTAAGTGCTTGTCCGGCATCAAAAGTTGCTTTACCAGCATTATATGTTGCTCTACCGGCTTGCTTCATTACTTTACCAGCACCTTGCATTACTTTACCTACAACTTTTAACACTTTACCAGTACCTTCAACAACTTTACCAGTAGTTTCAATTGCAACACCACTTGCTCTTACCGCCATACCTGGTGCCCTTGCTGCTGCTTGTGCCATAGCTTTTCCTCTTTTGGCTGTTTGAACAGTAGCATTAGCTGCTGATTGCATTTGCTCTTGCATTCCTTCTTGTTGCTCTTCCTCATTAGGATTTTGATCATCATTCATATGTTTCTCACCTCCAATCTATCTATACTAAATCTATTGAAAAAATTATACTATTTGGATATGAAGTATATTTTTTCTCATACTCTATATTTCCATTACTATCCTTATATTGTACAGTATTATCATAGTATTCTCTATTTGTTAGGTTAATTTTTGGAAACACTATTGATTTAATATCTTCATTTTCTTTTCTGTATTTTCTATTAAATTTTAATTTTATAGTTTTATCAGATTTATAATTTATTAATAAGTCATTTTGAATATAATCATCATTTTTAAAATAATATTTATTCGAACTTTTATCTAATAAATAAATTCCTTTATCATCATTTGCATTACATATATCAGCATTTACTAATGTTGTATTCTTAATATTAACTGTATACTCTTCATATTCCATGAATATTACCCTTTCCGTAACATTCATAGTTAAATATGCATCACTTTTTTTTACATTTAATGATTCTTTTTTTATAAAACCACCTATATTTAATTTATAATTATCATCTTTAAAAACAACCGTAATATAGTCAACAATATCTTCACCATCACTTGTTTTTCCTGTAGCTAATGTATTATTTTTTATAACTAATTTATATGTATTGCTATCATTACCATATTTTAAATAGCTATAATCCTTTATTCCTGTCATCTTACTTTTATAATAATTATTATAAAAGTCTGATTGTGTTGGATATAATACTTTTTTACAATCATCAGATAAAAGGTTATATGCCCTATCTACTTGATTGTTATTACAATATAACAAAAATGCTTCAATAACATTATCTGCTGTTTTTATAGATTTTTCATCAACTTCTATATTATTACTGCTAGTTATGCCATCTTTTGATGTAGTATTTTTTATTTTTATATCATTACTTACACCCACACTTTTGCTAATAGCAGTAGTATTATTACTACTGCTATTAAATCTTTGCTTTGCTGTATAATTATTTATAGCTTTTATAAAAAATACTATTAGGACTCCAACGGTTATTAAAATAATTATTTTTTTCCTATTGTCTTGAAAATGACCTAGTACATTAAAAAACATATTTCATCTCCTTATTAACTCCATCCACCATATTTTTGATGTCTTCTTTCTGATTCTGCATGAGCCTTTTCTTTTACTAATGATTCTTTTGCTGCTTCTTCAGTTATATTATTTTTTTGTTTCTGGTATGCATTTATTTGTTTCTGTATCTCATTTTTCTCACTTGTAGTTACTGCTTTACGCAATGCTGCTTGTGCTTCATTTATTTGTTGTTGTTTTGCTGCTTGAAGCTCTTGTTGTCTATCATTTATATCATCATTACTAATAGTACTTTCTATATGTTGTCTTTGTGCACTATCATTTAAAATAGTTCTTGTTTCATTATTTACAGATTTTTCATATTCTTCAGCATTATTTAAATCAACTTTGTTGTAATGGAATCTTTGTGCCGCAACTTCTGGAGAAACTCCTGCATCCATTTGAGATTTTAATTTATCTATATTTTGTTCAATTTCTTCACGTTTAGCTCCATTATACATTACTTTTGCAGCATAATCTCTTTGTTCAGCAGTCATATTTTCATTATTATCCATTATTCTTTGTGCTTCCAATTCAGATGCATATTCAGCATCATTTTCTGCTGCTCTATCTTTTCCTTCTTCAATAAATGCTGAACCTTTATCATTTATGTATTGACCAAATTGTTGACCTCTATTAGCTCCTACAGCAACTCCCGCAGCCATTTGTTTAGCAATATCGTCTTCACCTGTAAGCATACTTGTAACTGCACCTGTTGCAAGTCCCATTGCTAATCCTCCTGCTGCTCCAACAAGACCTCCAGTAGTTCTTATTGCTGCTTTTGTTCCAGCTTTTGCTGCATTTCCTAAAGTTGCTTTTATACCCTTCTTTGTTGCTATTTCTCTCAATGTACCAGCTTTATTTCCACTTAATTTTCTTGCTAATTTATTTCCAACTCCTCCAACAGCACCTTTTATTATTTTGCCGCCTCTTCTTACTCCAAATGGCAAATTACTAGAAAATCTACCTGCTCCAGGCATACCTCCTCCTGAAGATGGACCCCCACCTGAAGATCCTCCTCCTATAGGCAATCCACTTCCACCAGGAATTCTCCCAGAAGCACTTCTTCCTGGAGGAACTACTCCTCCTGATGTTGGTGCACTAGTCCATGCAGGAGCTAATGGATTTCTTGCTAATTTTACTTTTGATTTACCTTTATCATCGCCTCCGCCTTTTCCACCACCTGGTTTAGGTGGTCCAAATCCTCCTAGTTTTTCAAGTCCATGACCTACGGCATGTGCCATTCCATGTCCAGCCAATCCAGGTGTACCTCCTGGTGCTTTATCAAATCCGAAGATTTTCTTAAAGAATTTTTCTGCAGCAATCATATAACCATATGCACCAATTGCATATATAATATTTTCTCTTACAAGTTCACTCGCTGCATAGATAAATACCGTATATAACAATAAATGAAGTGGTTGAACTAAAACATTAAACATATATTCTTTAAACCATGTATTAAATGCCTGTGCTTTTCCATCACCTAATTTATCTATTGGATACATAAATGCTATTAATGGTGCTATCATCGTATAAAAAGCTAACTTAAATACTCTTTTTAAATATGTATAGAAAAATATACATGTTTCTAATACTAAAAGAATATATAAAATTGCATACTCTCCAAATCTTGAATTTGATTTATCTACATCTTCATTTTCAGTATATGATTCATACACACCTGAACCTCTATATATTAAAACATACTTTGAACCAAATGTAGTTAATGTTCTACAAAACTCTGGTAAGTTACATCTGTACACGGTTTTATCTGCCCAACTATCATCATCATCTTCACCGACAATAGCTGAAGCAATTGACCATCCCGCAGTACCAGCAGCTGCTGCTACTGCAGTTGGTGCAATTGGCGATAATGATCCTATTGTAGCACCAACACCTGCAGAAATAGCTTTTATCATCGTATTTTTTACTTCATCTGCTGGTTTAAATATTCTAGCATTTATAAATACATTCCCATTTTCTGATTCACTTGCCCAATCTTTTCTTTCAACATGTATCTCTCCAGTATCTTCATCAAAATCGAAACAGTCAGAACCATTATCTTTATTTCTAACATCAAAATGATCTAAATAAAATAGATTGACACCTGGGTCATATGAATCAGTTCCTTGTGTTGCATCTTTTTTTACATCACCCCAATCATTATAATATGTATCTATTCCTCCTCCTAATTTTGATAATGATATGTAGTATGAACTTTCTCTATTTTCTCCCAACATTTCTACAATCATTTCATTAACATTCATAAGAAAACTCATAATATACTGCATAATTACCAATAAACATATTCCGACTACCCAATCTACTAACCATTGTTTATATTTTACTTGATCTGTCACTGCAGTTGAAACTACTATTCTTATTCCTACATATAACAAAACAACCATCATCATTATCAAAACCAAATTACGTAATGATTTATATACATTTGAAACTACTGGTTTTAAAATATTTGCCGAACTATTAGCATAATTTTGTATTTCTGTATCATCTCTAAAAAAGTTTATATCTAATACTGGAATTCTAATATATTTTTCATCTCCCAAATTTCCATCAAAATCAGCTGCTCTTTGATATACTAATCCAGATGTGAAGATGTCATATGGTGTTACATCAAAATTATATACAGATCCTTTTGTATCACTATTCCAACCTTTTAAATTCAATTTTATTTTAAAATTACTTATAGATTCACCGCTAATATCGTTAAATAATCTCATAACAGCATCTGGTATTTTTAACATTAAATTTACAAAATCTTCAATTGTGCCAGCCTCTGTTTTTTTAGGCATGGAGAAAAAAAGTGTAATTATACACAGTATTATTAATAATATTCTTTTCATATTTTCTAAAAATTTCTTTTTCTTCATTTTTTCCTCCAAAACGACCTTTTTATACCTCTTTATTTTACAATGTTTTCATTGCTATGTCAACATAATTCTGTCTACATTTCAATTATTGTCCGTATTTTTGGGCTATTACCTTATTTAAATTTGTTTCCATAAATTGGAATTCTTTTGCAGTCGGATTTATAGTTATTATTGCTGAATCTTGTCCAACCTTTAATAATCCCTGTCCTCTTTGGCATGTTACTAAAAATCCAGCTTCACCTTCACTTAACTTAAATACTTCTTTTAAGTATTCAATTTCAGCCTTATCCTGTGCTAAAAATAATTTTGTATCTGATGATGTTAAAACAGCTTGAACTTCTGCTTTTTCATAAAAATCTTGGAATCTTTGTGAAATAATAGCTAATGATACATTTCTTTTTCTTGCACGTCTTGCCATTGTATTTAAAAAGTCTACGGCTTCCGGATATGGCAATAACATCCATGCTTCATCAACTAGCACACGTTTTTTTCTAGCCTTTTTTCTATCCTCACTGTTTTTCTTAACATACTTTTCCCAAATCCATGATAGTAAAATTTGTTGCGCAAGTGGTCTTGCAAATCTTTCCTCTAATTGTGAAATATCCAAATTTATAAATGGTGATTCTTCTAACAAGTCAAATGTTGATTGACCATCAAAATATGCCATTTGTCCGTCATATTCTCTGATATATTGTTTCATAACTTTTATTAAATAACTATAATGAAATTGATAATCAGGGTTTGTATTGTTTGCGGCTTTTTCTTGTATTTGTCTATACCATGAACCAATTGTAGGCATATCCTTTTTTTCCCTAACAATTTCACCATTTTTAATTGTCGCAGATTGACTTACATATAAACTTGCAGGATCACTTGTAATACCCATTCTTGCATATTCATCTGCAACAGATTCTGCTATTATTTGTTTTGTAAGTTCATTTACTTCACTGCTCTTAGTACTACCTTTTGCCATTGTAACTAGAGCTTGAGTAACATCTTCAATTTTACTTTCTACATTTAATACCATTTTTTCTTTTCCTGTAATTTCATCTTTTACAGTTTCTGTTTCAAGATCAAATAAATTAATTACAGTTCCTGAGTTTGGACTTATTACTACATTAATTCCACCTAAACTATCTGCAACAATTGAATATTCACCTTCGGCATCCAGTGCCAAACTTTCAATTCCCATTAACACTGCAGATCTCGAAATTAAAGTTTTCATTGTAACAGATTTACCAGCACCAGATTTAGCAAATATAACCATGTTATAATTTGTTAAACTTTCATGGAAGTTGTCAAATAATATTGGAACTCCAGTTTGTGCATTGTATCCAAGTGGTATACCTGTTGAATGTCCAATTTCAGATGTAACAAATGGAAATACTGTTCCCATTGATCCTCTATCAAACAAATGCTTTTGGCCCATTTTTTCTCTCATTAATGGTAAATTTGTTTGAAAAGCTTGCTCTTGATTTGCCCAAGCAGATTTTATATCAACTAAACTTTTAGCCATTTCACTAGAAAGCAATCTTGTATATGTATCAAGTGTCTTTAAATCATATGCAAATAGGGTTGACACAATTGTTGCTTCAAACATTTTGTTAAAACCTGCAGCAATTTGATCTCTTAAGTCTTCTGTTTCAAATCTTTTTTGTGCAAGAAGTCTTGCTCTGTTTATGTTACCTCTGTCTTCGGCCATAATTCTTTCTGTTTCAAGTTCATTTATAACTCTATTTAAATCGTTTTGTGATTTTGATTCTTGTATCGGATTTATATATACCGAAGTATTTATATCTCCAAACATGTACATTCCTCTAAAAAGCTCTGGAAAAGTACACATACGAGGTAAGTTTGCAACGAAAAAGCTTCTAGCAAATCTATTTACATTAGAAATAATTTCTAAGTGATCAAGACTTGATGCATCTATTCCAGTTGGTGCAATCATTTCTTTTATTGTTTTTCTTCTAATTATTCTCTTTTTAACTTCTTCGTCAATTTTATTTGTTTGATTGCTTTTATCCGTTTTGTTCTTCTTCATTCTTCTCCCTCTCTTTCATTTCTTTTAATTTTTTTAGTTTTCTTTTTCTTGCAAGGAGTTTCTTTCTTCTTTCTTCTTCTGTAAGTTGCTTTTTAGGTGTTGTATCTACATTGCTTGTTGCTATATTAGTGCTATCATCTGTATAACTTGCTTCATCTGAATTTTCATCGACTTTATTTGCTTTCTTTTCTTTCTCGTTTTTTTCTTTTTCCTTTTTTTCACTCATTTTTCTTATATTAAATTTAGTTCTTTCAGCCATAGCTTTTCCAATTACTTCTGACTCGCTATCAACTATTTGCTCTGCAAGATTATCCACATATTGTTGCATATTCTCTTGTTTTTCATCTATCATTCTTTTTCTCATTCGTACTTCATTTGATGTATATTCAAATGCATCAATAGCTTTTTGATTTGCTTTTTTTACAATTTCATCATCTAGAGCTTTCATTTTCTTATCTAATACATCTTCCGAAACAGAATATAATGATTGATATCCAGATTGACTCATGTATGTTTCAAAATCATATATATCATATTGCTCTCTGTTATATGCAACATATAATAATTCAACAAGCTCTTGAGAATTTAAAATTTTTCCTCTTACATCACAACTTGTAAGTCCACTTACTATTGTTTGTGATCTTGTATATAATTCAGAAAATGCCATACTACTAATTTCTCTTTTATCAAAATCTCCTGCTGATGTAATTTCTTCTGTATAATATGGAATTATTATATAATACTGTTTTGTTGTTATATCTCTATTTTCAGCCATTTGCTCAGTATTTTCAATAATATCTTTTCCATATTCATATAAATTTCTTTTTTTAGTTACTTCTTTTATTTCTTTCAATAACTCATCTTTTGTTACATTTGGTAATCTTTGCATATCTCTGTATTTTTCTTCTTCTCTTTGTAAGTCTAGTCTTATTCTCTCTAGTCTCTCATTGTATCTTATTGTACTTTGACTTAAATTTACTTTTCTTGTTTGTATGTATAATTGAATTTCATGTTTTAATGTATTTAAAAATTGTATAAATCCTTCTTCTACACTAGCTTTTTCTACTCCAGATAATAAGTCATAGTTTATACCTTTACACTCAACAACCATTAAATATCTTGCTCCATTATCTTGAACAATCATATTATCTTCAACTTCATCAAATTCCATAAATCTGAATACAGATTTTTTATCTTGTTTTATTTCTTCATCATTTTTAGGTGCTTGCTCTTCTTCTTCTCTTTTTTTTGCTAATTTATCTTTATAATAAATTGCCACTAAAACTAAAATTAAAATTACTATTAAAGAAATTATCGCTATAAGTATTATTTTTAATCCATCATTACTCATTATCTATTTCCCTTCTTTCTCTTTTCTTGCTCTTCTTTTTCTTTTTCACGTATTTGTTTTTCTTTTTCAGCCTCTTCTTTTTCAACCTGTTCTCGTATTAAGTCTCTAGTATCATATATATAATACTTATTTTTTCTAAAATGAAATTTTATATATTCCTTTATTACAGTATCCATTTCAATTCCAGCTGCTTTTCTTGTTATTTCAAACCTATCATTTTGTGGTACTTTAAATGTTCCTATTACAAATCCAAGTCCACCTATTAATAACATTATTATAAATCCTACTATATTTACAACTTTTTCTATTGAAGGAACAGCATCTCCTAAAAAACCAAGAAGCCATTTAAAAAAAGCCCCAATTCCTAGTCCTACAACAGTATATATTAATGCTTTTGTTGAAAAAATGTATAATATACGACCTTCTCCCTTTGTATTTCTTGGAAGATAATATGTACCCATTTTTGTTCCTCCTTTTTACTTTTATTTTTTATAAATTTATTTTACTAATCATCTAAAAAAAATGTCAAATACCTTTAAACTATCGTTTTACATGTTTACCTTACGCAAATACAGATTATCGTTTTATATTACATTTAAATTACATTTTTTTATCTTTTTGCTCTTTTTATTTTCTAATTTTTCTTTTTTCTTATTTTCCTAGTACCTTTTATTTTAGAAAAAAATAAAAGATAAAAATCTACGATTTTTATCTTTAACTTTTTTTCTTATGCTTCAATTAGTTGTTTATTGAGAATAATGCATTTACTACTGTTGTTGCAAAAACTAATAATAAAACACCTACAACAATTGGTACTAATGATTTCTTATATTCAGCTTTTTCATTTGCACTACCAACTATAAATTTTAAACCTGTATACATTACAACAACTACAGCAACGATTATTGATAGAACCCAAATGAAACCTGTAACTTTTGATGCTATACCTGTCATTTCTTTTTGTGCTTTAGAATCTGTATTATTAATCTCTCCAGTTATAGTTGAAGGATCAGCTGCTAAAACCATTGTTGGTTGTGCTACTGCAAAAAATAATGTAAATGAAACAAGTAAAGCTACCATAATTTTTAATACTTTTGTCATAAATATTCCTCCTTTTATTATTTAATTTATGTTTAATATTTCATATAGAAATAATATTAATAACTTTTTTAATCGAAAACTCCTTGTACTATATCTACAACTAGTCTCCAAATTCCAAATGCTCCAAATATTACGATACATCCTATTGCATAGGGCAAGAATTTCTCTTTTACTTTTGCTTGGCCTTCAACTCCTGTTGTTATAAATTGGATTCCTAAAATAACTCCAACTAAAACTGCAGCAGCAATTCCAACTCCTAATGCTAAAAAATATAATTGACTTGCTCCCTTTTTTTGTGCATCTTCATTAAATATTTGTTGATTTGATGATGAGTTTACAAATTCATCTCCTCCATTCATTATCTCTCCAAAAGATTTTGCATAACTAACATTTGAAGAAAAATACAACATACATGAACATATTACCAAAAATACTATTGTTTTTAATATTTTCATATTTTCCTCCTTTCATTATAGAGTTATGCTTACTATGGCTTTGTAGGACCAATAAAATTACTACTTGTTGTAGAATTATTTATTGAGTCACCAAAGTCAACAAAAACTCCTACTATACTTGTTATAAATACGATTATAAAAATTCCTATTAGTACTGGAACTAGTGTTTTCTTATAATCTGCTTTTTCTGTTGCTGAACCTATTATAAATTTTAAGCCAAGTATCATAAAAGCAATTACTGACACGATAATAGCTACCACAGATAAAATACCTAATGCTTTATTCGTGTATTTAGTTACTGTATTTCCATCTACCCCATTTGAATCTACACTATATGGATTAAATGAATCTGTATCAATATCTGCAAATGCATATTTAGGTGTTATTAATGAAAAAATACATAGCGCCGAAATTATTAATATTACTAATCTCATAGCTTTTTTCATTTTACCACCTCCTTAATTCTACATTCGTTGACAATTTTATTGATTTTTTGCTTATAATCTAATTTTACTACATTAATTTATTTTAGTCAAATATTTTTTCGCGATTTCGTTTATATCTCTTCCATCTGCAGATACACCACATTTTTCTTTGGCTAGTTTCATAACTTTTCCCATGTCCTTCATGCTTGAGGCTCCTGTTTCTTCTATTATTTGACTTATAATCTTTTCTAGCTCTTCTTTTTCCATTTTTTTAGGTAAGTATTCGTTTAATACGTTTATCTCTTCTTCTATTTGTGATATTAGGTCTTCTCTATTTGCTTTTTTGTAGTCTTCTAATGAATCTTCTCTTTTTTTATGCTCTTTTGATATTATTTCCATTATTTGTGTATCATCTAGCTCTATGTTGTTATCTTTTTCTTTTTGTAATATTCCTGCTCTTACCATTTGTATTACATTTTTTCTGTTAATATTTTTTTCTTTCATTGAATTTTTTAAATCTTCTAATAATTTTTCTTTTAACATTTTTATCAACCTCTCTTTTTTATTATCTTTTTGTATTATACACTAAAAGAGGTAAAAACGCTATGTTATTACCTCTTTTTTATTTAAATATAAAATTAATATTATATTAA
>OLPV01000251.1_pt1 | contig 50414 bp, 45 predicted proteins | sample 1671961 | NCBI WGS metagenome assembly OLPV01 (sample SAMEA3136630, study PRJEB25190) | human gut metagenome | biome: human gut; feature: human-associated habitat; material: faeces | place: Austria | collected 2013 | reverse complement strand
GAATCAAAGAAATCATCAGATAAAGATAAAAAAGATGGTGAATCAAAGAAATCATCAGATAAAGATAAAAAAGATGGTGAATCAAAGAAATCATCAGATAAAGATAAAAAAGATGGTGAATCAAAAGAGTCATCAGATAAAGATAAAAAAGATGGCGAATCAAAGAAATCATCAGACAAAGATAAAAAAGATGAAGAATATGAAAGATCTCTAATTGAAAGATATGCAGAGCTTATAAATCAAGGATACGATGTGGATTCTCCAGAACTAATAGAATTTTATAAAGAAATCGCTAAAGAAAGAAAAATAAAAATAGAACAAGAAAAAGGAATCCGAAATGAAAATGGAGATTTAAAATATCCAATTGTTCCAGTAAATAATGAGAAAACAACTGACGATGATAAGAAATATGAAATTGTTCCTGTAGATGAAAATATTCCAGAAAGTGATAAGACTGAGAATAGTGAAAACAAGAAAGATAAAAGATTGGAAATTGTTTATGATGGAAAAAATAATCAATATATATTAAAAAATTATAAAGATGAAAACCTTGTTTTTTATACAGAAGAGGAAAAGAAGAAATATTTTGAAACATTAGATCGAGTGTATAGCAAACCAGTAGCTGGTAAAAAATTCAAAAGCAAAAAGAAAAAAATTAGATATATAGAAGGATCATTTAAAAATGATAAAGAAAATTTAAAAGAAATATTAGGTGACAAAAAATTAAAGGATATTGCAAAATATTGTGATCCACAATTATTAGTTATGTTAGCCAATATTAATGTAATTTATGCTAAGCAATATGTTAGAGAATTATCAAAAGGAAAAGATGATAAAAAAGAGCCAGTTGAATATAGTATGAAATATAACTTAAAAGATATGAGAAAGAATCATAAAAGAACAAGATTATCATTATTACAAAGAATGAGAATAAATAAAATGGCAAAGAAAAATCATGAAAAAGGAGTTGCTGAATATATTCCTGATGATAAAAGTAGAAAATGGTTAATATTCCCTATAGTAGGAGCATTAGCAGCTGGAGGAATAGCCTTAGCTAATAATCAAAAAAACAACGAAAAACAAGTTCAACCAAAACAGGAATATACAGACACAACGAATCCAGGCGGAAATTTAGAAAAAACTACTGGACAGACTACAACAGAGCATACTTCTGAACGAACAACAACAACAACTAAGACTGCAAATAAACCATCTGTACAAGATGTTCCTAGTACACTTGATAAATCAGTAGTAGATACATCAGGTAATGATAGAAAAAATGAAAATCAAGGATTAGTATTAGGAAGTAAAGTCTCAATGCCCGCTGGTGTTACATATACACAAGATAGCTTGGAAAATGGAGCAAAAGGAGTTATTGGAGAATTATCATACAGACCAGAAGGTGAATATGTTATAGATAGAGTAGCATTATGGTATGACGGAAAATTACAAGCTAATTTAGGAACAGCAGGTACAGATGTAAATCAAGAAATTGAAAAAATAGCAAAAAAATTGGGAGTAAATCCATCAGAGATTGTTCAAAAAGCACATATTTGCTTAGGTGAAAATCATGATGCTCCAACAGGATGGATTAAAGCTGATGAATTTAGTATGGATGATATAAAAGCAAACATAAGTAAAACTTATGATCAAATTCAACAAGAAAAAGTAGCAAAACAAACTCAGACTCAAAAAAATACTCAACAACAAGATCACGAAGATAGATAAAAAACTTAATTTAACACAACTTGAATATTGACTTATGAATATATCGATGATATAATATTAACCGTTAGTATATAAAGCCAAGAATGGCAAAATATACTAGCGGTTAAAATATTTTCAGGAGGTGAAATTTAAGTGCCAACAATTAATCAATTAGTAAGAAAAGGAAGACAAACAGGTGTAACAAAATCTACAGCCCCAGCTTTACAACATGGATACAATTCTATGAAAAAGAAAATGACTGATAGACGTTCACCACAAAAAAGAGGTGTATGTACAGTTGTTAAAACAGTAACACCTAAAAAACCAAACTCAGCTTTAAGAAAAGTAGCAAGGGTTAGACTTTCAAATGGTTATGAAGTAACATCTTATATCCCAGGAATAGGACACAACTTACAAGAGCATAGTGTTGTATTAATAAGAGGAGGAAGAGTAAAAGACCTTCCAGGTGTTAGATATCACATAATCAGAGGAACATTAGATACTGCAGGAGTTAAAGACAGAATGCAAGCAAGATCTAAATACGGAGCTAAAAAACCAAAAAAATAAACCGTAATTTGGAATAAAATTGCAAGGTGCATATAACTTACTAATTTAGGTTTGTACTTAAATTAATAATAGATTATATAGCACTTAACTAAAAAGTATTAAGAAGAAATTATTAGTATTAAGCTTTTTAGAGTACCTAAAATACTAGGTTATATTAGTATTAAATATTATAAGGAGGGAAGAATAGTGCCAAGAAAAGGATATATAGCAAAAAGAGAAGTTTTACCAGATCCAATGTATAATAGCAAAGTTGTTACAAAATTAATAAACAATGTAATGCTTGATGGTAAAAAAACAGTTGCTCAAAAAATAGTTTATGATGCATTTGACATCATAAAAGAAAAAGAAAACAAAAATCCATTAGAAGTTTTTGAAGATGCACTAAACAATGTAATGCCAGTTCTAGAAGTTAAAGCTAGAAGAATTGGTGGTGCTACATACCAAGTGCCAATTGAAATAAGACCAGAAAGAAGACAAACATTAGGTTTAAGATGGTTAGTTGTTTATGCTAGAAATAGACATGAAAAAAATATGTCAGAAAAATTAGCTGGAGAAATAATGGATGCAGTAGCTGGAAACGGTGGAGCTTTCAAGAAGAAAGAAGATATGCATAAAATGGCTGAAGCTAACAAAGCTTTTGCTCATTATAAATGGTAAAATTAAGATAAAATATATTATTAAAAAGTATATAGGTATCTTAAATTTTAAATTAAAAATTGTAGTAAATAGCACATTAACTTTTTAATAAATATTTTGTGAAAATACAGAATATTTTTAATTAGTTAATTTGCTATATATACATTAAGATTAAATAAAATAAAGGAGGAAAATATGGCTGGAAGAGAATTTCCTTTAGAGAAAACAAGAAATATAGGAATAATGGCTCACATTGATGCTGGTAAAACAACAACAACAGAAAGAATCTTATTTTATACAGGAAAAACTCATAAAATAGGAGAAGTTCATGAAGGTGCAGCTACAATGGACTGGATGGTTCAAGAGCAAGAAAGAGGTATAACAATTACTTCTGCTGCTACAACATGTCATTGGTTAGGTCATAGAATTAACATTATTGATACACCAGGACACGTTGACTTTACAGTTGAAGTTGAAAGATCTTTAAAAGTTCTTGATGGTTCAGTTTTAGTATTAGCAGCAAAAGGTGGAGTTCAACCACAATCAGAAACAGTTTGGAGACAAGCTGATAAATACCAAGTTCCAAGAATGATCTATGTTAACAAAATGGATATTACAGGTGCAGATTTTTATGCTTGTATAGACCAAGTTAAAGATAGATTAGGAGCTAACCCTGTTCCAATTCAATTACCAATAGGAGCAGAAGATAATTTCCAAGGAATCGTTGATTTAATAAAAATGAGAGCATTCATTCATAAAGACGATTTAGGAAAAGAAATTGAAGAAACTGATATTCCTGTTGATTTACAAGCAAAAGCAGAAGAATACAGAGCTAAAATGGTTGAAGCTGCTGCAGAACAAGATGATGAATTAATGATGAAATATTTAGAAGAAGGAGAGCTTTCTGAAGAAGAAATCAAAAAAGGTCTAAGAAAAGGAACAATTGCTAACACAGTAGTTCCAATGACTTGTGGTTCATCATATAAAAACAAAGGTGTTCAAGAATTATTGAATGCAGTTGTTGATTATTTACCATCTCCAGTAGATATACCTGCTATAAAAGGTGTAGACTTAGATGGAAATGAAATAGATAGAAAACCAAGTGATAGTGAACCATTTGCAGCTTTAGCATTTAAAATTGCAACAGATCCATTTGTTGGAAAATTATGTTTCATAAGAGTTTACTCAGGAACATTAGATTCAGGATCTACAATATTAAATGCAAATAAAGGTAAAAAAGATAGAATCGGAAGATTACTATTAATGCATGCAAATCACAGAGAAGATTTAAATAAAGTATATGCAGGAGATATAGCTGCAGCTGTTGGATTAAAAGAAGTATCTACAGGTGATACTTTATGTGATCCAAGTGCACCAGTTATACTTGAATCAATGGAATTTCCAGAGCCTGTTATTGATATTGCTATTGAGCCTAAAGATAAAGCTAATAGTGAAAAAATGGGTATTGCTTTAGCAAAATTAGCTGAAGAAGATCCAACATTCAAAACATATACAAATCATGAAACAGGACAAACTGTTATCGCTGGTATGGGTGAGTTACACTTAGATATCATCGTTGATAGATTAAAAAGAGAATTCAAAGTTGAATGTAATGTAGGTAAACCACAAGTTTCTTACAAAGAAACAATTAGAAATAAAGTTAAAGTTCAAGGTAAATTTGTACGTCAATCAGGTGGACATGGTCAATATGGTGATGTATGGATTGAAATGGAACCATTAGAGCCAGGTAGTGGAATTAAGTTTGAAAGCAAAATCGTTGGTGGAGCTGTTCCTAAGGAATATATTAAACCAATCGAAGATGGAATCAGAGAAGCTGCAGATAGCGGTATACTTGCTGGATATCCAGTTATCGACTTTAAAGCTACATTAGTTGATGGTTCATACCATGAAGTTGACTCTTCAGAAATGGCATTCAAAATAGCTGCTTCTATGGCATTTAAAGAAGCTTGTAAACAAGCTAAATCTGTTATATTAGAGCCTATTATGAAAGTTGAAGTAACAGTTCCAGAAGAATACATGGGAGATGTTATTGGAGATATCAATGCTAGACGTGGTAGACTTGAAGGAATGGAAGCTAAATCTGGTAACCAAGAGATAAGAGGATTTATACCATTATCAGAAATGTTTGGTTATGCAACAGATTTACGTTCTAAAACACAAGGTAGAGGAACATACTCTATGGAACCTTCTCACTATGAAGAAGTTCCAAAATCTGTACTAGAAACAATAGTTGCTAGTAGAGCTAAAAAAGACTAATAAAATTTGTTTTGATAGAAATTAATTTATTAATTCTATCAAAACAATTAAATATAATAAAACACTTGCTTTTTTTATTGAAATATTATAAAATGGCGGTGAAAAATTTGTTATTAATTTTCAAAATAAATAAATATGAGAGCAATCTCAACAAATTAAAGGAGGAATTTTAAAATGGCTAAGGAAAAATTTGAAAGAACAAAACCACACGTTAACATTGGTACAATCGGACACGTTGACCATGGTAAAACAACAACAACAGCAGCTATTACAAAATATTTAAGTTTATTAGGAAAAGCTAAATTCGAAGCATATGATCAAATCGATGGTGCTCCAGAAGAAAAAGCTAGAGGAATCACAATCAACACAGCTCACGTTGAATATGAAACAGATAAGAGACATTATGCTCACGTTGACTGCCCAGGACATGCTGACTATGTTAAAAACATGATCACAGGTGCTGCTCAAATGGATGGTGCTATATTAGTTGTTTCTGCAGCTGATGGACCAATGCCACAAACAAGAGAACATATCTTACTTGCTAGACAAGTTGGTGTTAAATATATAGTTGTATATTTAAACAAATGTGATATGGTTGACGATCCAGAATTATTAGAATTAGTTGAAATGGAAGTTAGAGACTTATTATCAAGCTATGATTTCCCAGGAGATGAAATTCCAATTATAAAAGGATCTTCATTAAAAGTATTAGAGAGCACATCTACAGATCCTAACGATCCTGTATATCTTCCAATGAAAGAATTAATGGATGCAGTTGATAGCTATATTCCAACACCAGAAAGACCAATTGATCAACCATTCTTAATGCCAATCGAAGACGTATTCACTATTACTGGTAGAGGAACAGTTGTTACTGGTAGAGTTGAAAGAGGTGTTGTTAAATTATCAGATGAAGTTGAAATCGTTGGATTATCAAAAGAATCTAAGAAAACAGTTGTTACTGGTGTAGAAATGTTCAGAAAATTACTAGACCAAGCAGAAGCTGGAGACAACATTGGTGTTCTTTTAAGAGGTATTCAAAGAGAAGAAGTTGAAAGAGGACAAGTTTTAGCTAAACCAGGAACAATACATCCACATACAAAATTCAAAGCACAAGTATACGTATTAACTAAAGAAGAAGGTGGACGTCATACACCATTCTTCACAAACTATAGACCACAATTCTATTTCAGAACTACAGACGTTACAGGTGTTATCGAATTACCAGAAGGAACAGAAATGTGTATGCCTGGAGATAACGTAGATATGACAATCGAATTAATCACACCAATTGCTATCGAAAAAGGATTAAGATTCGCTATCCGTGAAGGTGGTAGAACAGTAGGTTCAGGAGTTGTAGCTGAAGTTATTGAATAATAAATAATTTTATATACAAAAATAGTAGGGGAAATTTATTCTCCTACTATTTTTTCATATTATTTTAATTCCACAACAGTCACACCAGTTTCACCTTCACCGAAGGTTCCTAGTCTAAATGATTTTACATGTGAGTTTGTCTTCAAAAAATTGTGGATTCCTTGGCGTAATTTGCCTGTTCCTTTTCCGTGAACTATTCTAACTGTTGATAAATTTGCTAGGGCAGAGTCATCTAAAAACTTATCTACTACAAAAATTGCTTCCTCAACTGTTTCACCAATTACGTTTATTTCAGTAACAGCTGTTTTACTTTTTAATTTGTTATTGAAATTTCTACTGCTAAAGCTTTTTTGTTTATTATTAGATTTTTGAGTATTATTTTTTATTGCAACTAATTTATCTGTTTTTACTGTCATTTTCATACTACCAATTTGAACTTGAACTTCATTTGATTTATTTGGTAAAGTAAGAACAGTTCCATTTTGGTTTAATGTTTTTACTAATACTGTCATTCCAATAGTTACATTTTCTAATGTAGTAGATGGCTCTGATAGATTGTTTGGAGTTGTAGATGAGTTGTTATTTTTTATATCCTCATTAAGTTTATTTCTTATGGAATTGGCTTTTTTTAGAGCTTGGGCATCTGCATTATTATAAAGTTCGTTTAAACTTGATATAATGGAATTGGCTTCTTTTTTTGCACTTAGCAGAATTTCGCGGGCTTGCATTTTAGCTTTTTCAATAATATGATTTTCTCTTGTTGATAATTGTGTATTTTTATTGTCAAAATTTTTTCTTAAAAGTTCTATCTGATTAGAATTTTGTTTTATTTTATCTTTTTCTTTCTCAATTTCAACTTTATCATCATAAATATTTTTTATAAGTTCTTCAACACTAATATGTTCATCATTCATAAGCTCTTCTGCTCTTGTTAGTATAGAATCTGGCATTCCAAGTCGTTTGGTTATTGCAAAAGCATTGCTTTTTCCAGGAACACCAACAAGTAATTTATATGTAGGTTTTAAATTTTCAATATCAAATTCAGAGCTTGCATTTTCGAATCCATCTGTAACAAGTGCATAATTTTTTATTTCTTGATAATGTGTTGTGGCAAGTGATAAGGCTCCTAATTTGTGAAAATATTCCAATATACTAATTGCCAAGTTAGCACCTTGAATAGGGTCTGTTCCAGAGCCCAATTCATCTACTAGTATAAGACTTTTTGCTGTTGCTTGTTTATAAATTTCAATGATATTTAACATATGCGAAGAAAAAGTACTTAAGGATTCTTGAATACTTTGTTCATCACCAATATCTGCAAATATATTATCAAAAACGTATAAACTACTACCATCTTTTGCAGGTATATGTAATCCTAAGTAAGCCATTAAACACAATAATCCAACTGTTTTTAAGGTAACAGTTTTTCCACCAGTATTTGGTCCTGTAATAATTAAGGATGTATATTTATTTCCAATTTCAACATCAATAGGAACAACAACTTTTTCATCAATAAGTGGATGACGAGCTTCTTTGAAATCGATAAATTTTTCTTCGTTTATAATAGGTTCTACACATTTAAATTTATTAGAGAATTTTGCTTTAGCAAAAATTAAATCCAAATTTGCAATAGAATTTAGTGAAATTTCTATATTATTTACAATTGGAATTAGAGAATCAGATAGATTTTTTAAAATTCTTTCAATTTCAACATTTTCTTCTAATTGTAAATTATGTGCTTGATTATTCAATTCAAAAATTGAAATAGGCTCTATAAATACTGTAGAACCGCTGTATGATATATCGTGAACAAAGCCTTTTACATTATCTTTATATTCAACTTTAATAGGGATAACATATCTATCATTTCTAATTGTAACTATGGGATCCATTATAAATTTTGAATATGTTGATGAATGGATAAATTTATTTAAATTTTCTTTTATAGAAGATTCTAAATTTCTTCTTTTTCTACGCAAATTACTAAGAGCAGAGGAAGCCTCATCTGCAACAGTTGACTCATCTAAAATAGATTTAAAAATATTATTTTCTAAATCTATATTTGTATATAAATTATCGAAATAATTCTCAATAGAATCATATTTAGATACATCATCTATAGAAGAAAAATACGATTTTAAGTTTCGCGAAATTTTTAAAATATGACCAACTTTCAATAAATTTCCACAAGAAAGAGCCATATTACTTTTCAATAATTTGGATATTTGGCTAAAATCTTGAACGTCAGCAATTGGTGGATTGCTGTTTTGAGCAATTAAATTTTTTGCTTGTGTTGTTTCAGATAGTAAATGCTTAACAATTAATTTATTACTAGAAGGTTCAATGTTATGCAAAAGTTGTTTCCCAATTTCTGTAACGCAATAAGATTCAAGAACATCTATTATTTTATTTAATTCTAATTTTTTTATATATTTTTCATTCATAAGAATAGTTCAAATCCTTTCTAAAACACAATAATATAATTTAATATAGCACAATTTTAAATAAAAATAAATGAAATGTTTGTTTTTTTGTGATATAATCCGTTCAATAATTATAAAAAAAATTTTAATTAATTAAAAGGAGAATAAAGAAAAATGAAACTTAATATAGTAATGTGTGAACCAGAAATACCACAAAATACAGGAAATATAGCAAGAACTTGTGCAATAACAGGAGCAAAATTACATCTAATACATCCATTAGGATTCAAAATAGATGATAAAAGCCTAAAAAGATCTGGATTAGATTATTGGGATAAATTAGATATAGAGGAACATGATTCACTTCAATCTTTTTTGAATAAATATAAGCCAGAAGAAAATAATATGTTTTTTGCAAGTACAAAAGCAACACATTGTTATTCAGATGTTGATTATTCAAAATTTGACGAGGTATTTGTACTATACGGCAAAGAGACTAAAGGTTTACCAGAAGATTTATTACAAAAATATATAGAAAATACAATAAGAATTCCAATGAGAAATACATTAAGGTCACTTAATTTATCAAATTCAGTTGCAATTATAACTTATGAAATATTAAGACAAATAAATTTTGATGGGTTACAAGAAATTAGTGATTATTTCTAGAAAAATTAGTATAAATATGAAAAAATAAAAAACTTTAAAAAAGTTTACATAACATTGACATTTTTTTCATTTCCTGTTATAATAATAGATACAAATTTTCAAAAGGAGTTGGTAAAAAATGGCTATAAGTAAAGGTCAAAAAAATGATGGAACAAAAGAAGAGAAAGTATCACTTGAAGAAAAGATTGAAAGTTTAGTTGAATGGAGAAAAAAATATCCAAGAGCTACAATAGTACCTGGTGTTTCAAGAGATGTTTTTGAAAGTTATGCAAAAACAGAAGAAAAACAAAATCAACTATTTGAAGAATATGAGAAAATGCGTGAGTATTACAAATATATAACTATAAGAAAATCACAAGGAAAACTTAATGAGGAACAAATCGAAAGATGTAGAGAGGGAAAAATCGGTGGTGTTTTTGGAAGAGATACTAAAACAGCTGAATTAATAAAAAAATATGACTTAAGAGAAGAAGAGGTTGATTTTATTACAGCACATTATGGTAACATAGATGAATTTAGAAAATGCTACATAGATGCAGTAAGTAATCAGGACTTTAGTAGATTAAGATATGGTTCAATAGAAAATTTAATAAGTGAATTTGATTTAAATAGCCCTGACTGGGTTTCAAGAGAATCAAAAAATAATAGACTTGGAGACATTATAAATGATCTTCCAGGAAGAAGAAATACTTTTGTGAAGCGTGAAGAATTAGAAAAGAAAGTTATTGAGACAATTAAAGAAAAAGGTTATTCTGAACAAGAACAAGAAATATTATTTATGTGGTATGGAATAAATGGTATGGAGAAAGCTGATGAGAAAAAAATAGCAGAAAAAACTGGAAAATATCCAGCTCGTATATATAGAATAGTTGAAAAATCCATGAAAGAATTTAAAACTCCAGAATTTCTTGAACAATTAGATTCAGAAAATATAACATTCGATATAGACTTGGATTTACAAAAAGAAATTATTGAAGAATATTTTAAAAAATTTGATATATTTGTACCTAGAGAGCCTATAAGTATGGATGAAGATGTTAAAGCTAAATTATATACTATGTTATTAGATGGAGTTGAAGAAACTAAAAAAAGAAAAGAACAAGAAAATAACCAAATCGCAATAGTTGAATCTATGATAAAAGATGCTACTAATAGTGAATTAATTAATCTTGAAAAGAAAAAAGAAATATTGCTATCTATAGGAGACATTCCTAAGGAGAAAAGAGCTGAATTTAGAGGATTACTTGATAGAAGAATTCGAGATGCTAATAGATTAGCGACAATTTTAGATGGAGTTGAAGGAGAGGAATCATCTAAAAGATTGGGAATTCTTGAGATGCCAGTAGAAGAATTAAATCTATCAGCGCATTCATTTAATTGTTTAAAGAGAGCAGGAATAGATAAAGTTATTGATTTAGTTGGAAAATCAGAAGAAGAAGTTAAAAAAATAAGAAATCTTGGTAGATCAAGTTATAATGAAGTTATTGAAGAATTACAATCTTTAGGAATAGAAATGGTTGATGATCATTTGGATTTTGAGGGTGAAAAATCATTTGAAAAATTGGAAATTCTTGATGTGCCAATAGAAGAATTAAATCTATCAGCGCATTCATTTAATTGCTTAAAAAGAGCATGGATAGATAAAGTTATGGATTTAGTTGGAAGATCAGAAGAAGAAGTTAAAAAAATAAGATATCTTGGCAGATCAAGTTATGATGAAGTTATTGAAAAATTACAATCTTTAGGAATAGAAATGGTCGATGGTCATTTGAATTTTGTAAGTACAAATTTACTTAAAAATAATGGTGTTCCTGGAGAAGATGAAAAAGAAACTCTTGTAAAACATATATTAGAACAACAAGATACTATTGGAGAACAACAAGCAGAAATAAATGAATTATCTTCACAAAATAAGGAGGAAGTAAATGAATAATGATGGATTAATTGGATATAAAAAAAGTTCTATATCTAAAATTAAGAATTTATTAAAAAAAACTTTGAAAAAAAATGAAGATAATTATATTCAAGAGGAATCTGCTATTGAATTAAAGAAAAATGATAATTTACGAAACAATTTTATTAATAATTTGAAAGTGGATGCAAAAGTAACAAATGCCGTTATTGAAAAAAGAAAATTTTTAGAAAAAATCAATGGAAATGAAGAAACATTGAAGATGCTGTCAATAGACAGACTAAAGAAACTTGAAAAATATTATAATAATATTATTGAACAAAATAATAAAAAAATAAGAAATTTAAAGAAAATAACATAATAATATAAATTAAGAAAGATATACTTTATTACAATTTTTGATATGATATTGTAAAGTAAAATAAAAGTGGAATAAAATTCCAAAAAATGCTTGATTTTTCTTGTAATAAAGGGTATAATATTAATGCAATATAAAAAAACAGAAGAGTGGGAACAAATCCCACTCTTTAATTGTAATAAAGGAGGATTTTATATTGGCAAATATAGAAGAAAAAGTAGAAAATAGTATATCTAAAATAATTGAAAATTTAGGATATAAGATATATGATGTGCAATATGCAAAGGAAGGCAAAGATTATTTTTTGAGAATCTTTATAGAAAAAGAAAATGGAGAAATTACATTAGATGATTGTGAAAATGTAAATAATGCAATTACAGACATTTTAGATAAAGATGATTACATTAAAGAGCAATATTTTCTAGAAGTATCATCAACTGGTGTTGAAAAGATGATACGAAAAGATAAACATTTAAAGGAAAATATTGGAGAATATATAACAATAAAACTTTTCAAACCAATAAACAATTTTAAAGAATATGTAGGAAAGTTAAAAAGTTTTGATGACCAAACAATAACAATTGAAGTAGAAAATGAAGAATTAAATATAGAGCGAAAAAATATATCATTAATAAAAAAATATTATGATTGGAATGTTTAAAAGGAGGATATTGAAATGAAGGGTGAAACAAAACAAAATAAAGGTATAAATATTGATAGTAAAGAGCTAGTAATAGCTTTAAATGAATTGGAAAAAGAAAAAGGTATAAAAAAAGATTATATGTTAGAATCTATTGAAACAGCATTAGTTACAGCATATAAAAGAAATTATGATTCAAATGCTGACAATGTAAAAGTTACAATGCATCCAGAAAGTGGAGAAATACATGTAATTGCTGAAATGGAAGTTGTGGAAACCGTTGAAGATGATAAAACACAAATTAATTTAGAGGATGCAAAAAAAGTTAATAAAAATTTGGAAGTAGGAGATACAGCTCAAGTTGAAATTATACCAAGAAATTTTGGTAGAATAGCAGCTCAAACAGCTAAACAAGTTATTATACAAAAAATAAGAGAAGCTTCAAGAAATGTATTATTTGATGAATTCAGTGAAAGAAAAGGTGAGATAATCTCTGGATTAGTTCAAAAAGCTGATGGTGGAATTGTAGTAGTTGATTTAGGTAAACTAGAAGGTGTTATGCCTTTAAAAGAACAAATTCCTACAGAAAAATACAAGGTAAATGATAAAATTAGAGCTTGTGTTATGGATGTGGAAAGAGGAGTTAAAGGTGCACCACAAGTTATTATATCAAGAGCAAGTTCTGATTTTGTAAGAAAATTATTTGAACTTGAAATTCCAGAAATATATGAAGGTGTTATTGAAATAAAAAGTGTTTCAAGAGATCCAGGAAGCAGAAGTAAAGTTGCTGTATATTCTCCAAATGAAAATATTGATCCAGTTGGCTCTTGCGTAGGTCAAAAAGGAATAAGAATTCAAAATATAATTAATGAATTAAATGGAGAAAAAATTGATGTAATAGAATGGAATGCAGATCCATCAATTTATATATCTGCAGCATTATTACCAGCACAAGTTTTAGCTGTAGATATTAAAGATGAAGAAAGATTTGCTCAAGTAATAGTTCCAGATGACCAATTATCATTAGCAATAGGAAAATCTGGTCAAAATGTTAGATTAGCTGCAAAGTTAACTAATTGGAAAATCGATATAAAAAGTGAGTCTCAATTTAGAAAAATGATCGAAGAAGCAAATAATCAAGAAGAAACTGCAGAAGAAGTTTCAGAAGAATCATCAGAGCAAGTTGAAGAATAATTAATATAAAAAATATGTTTGAATACAATGGGAAGTGATAATTTGAAAAAAATACCACAAAGAACATGCATTGGATGTAATGTTCAAAAAAATAAAAGTGATTTAATTAGAATAGTAATGAATAAAGAAGGCAACATAAGCATTGATAAGACAGGCAAAGCAAATGGCAGAGGGGCATACATTTGCAATAACATAGAGTGTTTAGAAAAAGCAATTAAATCAAAAAAATTGGAAAGAAGTTTTGAAAGAAAGATAGATGATACAATTTATAATTCTTTAAGAAATGAAATCATAGACAAAAATTAATATTATGGGGGTGAAATTTATTGGCTAAGATTAAAATTCATGAAATCGCTAAAAAGATAGGTCTAACCAGTAAGGAAATAATAGAAAAGGCTAATGAACTGGGAATTAATGTCAAAAGTCATTTAAGTTCTATTGAAGATGAACAAGCAGAAAAAATAGAAAAAAGCCTTGCTAATAAAAAAGAAAGTAAGAAAAATGACAAAGACAAAAATCAAGGTAAAGAAAAAAGCAAAAGTAAAGATGATAAAAAAGACTCTAGCAAAGATAAAAAAAAGCAACAAGAAACTCCAGTAATCATTAGAAGAGAAGTTATTGTTTCTGAGGCTGAACCTGAGGAAAAGTCAAACAAAAAGCAAGAGAATAAAAACAATATTGGTTTTGTAGAAAGAAATAAAAATAAAAATTATAATATTGTTTATAGAAATAAACAACAAAAACCTCTTACAGTAAGTGAGTTATTTGGAATTAAAGATAAAAAGAAAGAAGAAGAGGAAAGAAGAAAAGCTGAAGAAGAAAAGAAAAAAGCTGAAGAGGCCCAAAGATTATTAGAAGAGCAAAAAAGAGCAGAAGAGCAAAAAAAGGCTGAATTACAAAAACAAATGGAAGCTCAAAAACAAGAAGAATTAAAAATTGCTAATGAAAAAAATGTAGGAGAGAAGAATATTATAAAGGAGAAAACTGAAAAGGCTGAAAATAAGAATATGGATGTAACAGTTAAAAAAGAATTTAGTAAAAACGAAAATAATTACGATAGAAGAAATAATATGAACAATAGACGTAATAACGAAGATAATAAATTTAATAACGAAAATAGAGAAAATAGATATAACGGAAATAATAGATATAATAATAGAAATAATAGTGATTATAGAAACAATGACAATAGAAACAACACTGGATATAGCAATAACAGATATAATAATGGTAATAACAACAATGACAGATACAACAATAACAATGGTGATAGAAGATTTAATAATAGAAATGGCAACCAACAAAATAATAGAAATAATAATGGTGGTTACAATAATAGATATAATAATAACAACAATAGAAATGGTAATAGACCTCTTGATGAAAAAGGAATTGATAAGAACATTAAGAATATAATGTCAACTGAAATTGTAGAGAAAGAATCTCAAAGAGATTATACAAGTAAATCTATTGACAAAGCTAAACAAAACAAATTTGAGGAATCTAAAGCTAATAATAAAAAGCCAGCTAAATCAAGAAGACAAGATAGATTTTCTGAAATTGATGATGGTAAATTAAAGGACTTAAAACAAGTTGATAGATTATCTCATATGTTTGATGAGCAAGATGGTGGAATGCTTGATTATTATGATTTAAGTAATGATAGAGGAAAAAGAAATAAGAAAAAGAATAATAATAAAAATGAAAAAGAAAAAAGTAAGCAAAAAATATTCCAATTAACAGAAATTACAATTCCAGAAACCATTACTGTTAAGGATTTAGCAGCAGAGCTTAAAAAGACAAGTGGAGAAGTTATTACTAAATTAATGGGACTTGGAATTATGGCTACTATTAACAACGAATTAGATTTTGATACAGCATTTTTAGTTGCTGGAGAATTTGGAGTAACAGCAAATAAAAAGAAAGTTGTTAATGAAGAAGATGTTTTATTTGATGAGTCAGAAGATAAAGCAGAGGACTTAAAACCACGTCCACCAGTAGTTGTTGTTATGGGTCACGTTGATCATGGTAAAACATCACTATTAGATACTATTAGAAAAACAAATGTAATTGAAGGAGAAGCTGGTGGTATTACACAACATATTGGTGCATACAAAGTAAATGTAAATGGTAGAGAAATAACATTCTTAGATACACCAGGTCACGAAGCATTTACAAGTATGAGAGCAAGAGGTGCTCAAATTACTGATATAGCAATCCTTGTTGTTGCAGCTGATGATGGTGTTATGCCTCAAACTGTAGAAGCTATAAACCACGCTAAAGCAGCCGAAATTCCAATTATTGTTGCCGTTAATAAAATTGATTTACCAAATGCTAATATTGAAAAAATAAAACAAGATTTAATGCAATATGATTTAGTTTCTGAAGAATGGGGAGGAGATACAATATTTGTACCTATCTCTGCAAAGAAAGGTCTAAACATTAATAATTTACTTGAAATGGTATTGTTAGTTGCAGATATGAAAGAGCTAAAAGCAAACCCAAATAAACAATCAAAAGGTGCAGTTATTGAAGCAAGACTTGATAAATCTAAAGGTCCAATCGCATCAGTCCTTGTACAACGTGGTACTTTAAATGTTGGTGATACAATTGTTGTTGGAACTTCTATAGGTAGAATAAGAGCAATGAAAAATGATAAAGGTCAAAGTGTTAAAGCTGCTGGACCATCAACACCTGTTGAAATAATGGGATTAACTGATTTACCAGAAGCAGGAGATACTTTCTATGAAGTTAAAAATGAAAAAATGGCTAAACATTTAATTGAAAAGAGAAAACTAAAAGAAAGAGAAAAACATTTAAATAACAATAATGTTGTTACTTTAAATAATCTATTTGAAAAAATGGCTAGTGAAGATCTAAAACAATTAAATTTAATTGTAAAAGCAGATGTTCAAGGTTCTGCAGAAGCTATTAAACAATCATTAGAAAAATTATCTAATGATGAAGTTAAAGTAAAAGTTATACATTCTGTTGCTGGAGCTGTAAACGAATCTGATGTTCAACTTGCAAAGGCTGCAGAAGCAATAATTATAGCATTTAATGTTCGTCCTGTTGGTTCAGCAAAAGAAGTTGCTGAAAAAGAAGGTGTTGAAATTAAACAATATTCAGTTATTTATAAAGCTTTAGAAGATGTAGAAGCTGCTATGAAAGGTCTATTAGATCCAATTTATGAAGAAAAAGTAATTGGTAATGCATTAGTAAGACAAACATTTAAAGTGTCAGGAGTTGGAACAATTGCTGGATGTTTTGTTACTGATGGAAAAATAGAAAGAAATGCGGGAGTTAGAGTAATTCGTGATTCAGTCGTTATTCACGAAGGTAAATTAGTTTCTTTAAAGAGATTTAAAGATGATGTTAAAGAAGTTACAAAAGGATTTGAATGTGGTTGTCAAATTGAAAATTACAATGATTTAAAAGAAAATGATGTAATTGAATTCTTTGTAATGGAAGAAGTTAAAAGATAATTAAAACGAAAGGAAGATAAGTTTATGGCAAAAAATGATACTAGACTAAATAGAATTAATGAAGAGCTTAAAAAAGAAATTAGTCATGTTTTGACTTTCGAACTTAAAAATCCAAATGTTACGGGATTATTAAGTGTTACAAGAGCTAAAATAACACCTGATTTAAAATATGCTAAAGTTTATGTAAGTGTATTAAATTCTAAAAATCTAGAAAAAACAATGCAAGGTTTAAAAGATTCAGCAGGTTTTATAAGAAGCCAAGTAGCCAAAACTGTTAATTTAAGAATAACACCAGAGCTAATTTTTGAATTAGATGATTCAATGGAATATGGTGCTAAAATCGATAATATACTTAAAGAAATAAAAGGTGAACAATAATAAGAATTTATATAAGTAAAAGATAAGTCTGTCAGTGGGGACAAAGTTAATTAACAACATTGTTAACACTGACACTTACTAACAATGCACCTGAATTTCAGAAAGGATTGATATAATGAGTACTTTAGATAAAATATTTGAAGAAATAAATAAAGCAGAATCAATAGTAATATTAACACATGAAAATCCTGATGGAGATGCTGTTGGAACAAGTTTAGCTTTATATAATGCACTAAAACTATACGGAAAAAATAATGTTGATGTTATAATTCCAGAATGCCCAAAAATATTTAATTTTTTACCAGGTTCAAGTGAAATAAAAAAAGAAAGTAATGTTGAAAATTATGATTTAGCAATTGCTGTTGATTGTGCTTCATTTGATATGTTAAATGGTCTATCAAAGAAATTTGAAGATGCTACTACTACAGTTGTTATTGATCATCATGGAACTAATAATATGTTTGGAGATTATAATTTTGTTAATCCAGATGCACCAGCCTGTGCGGAAGTTATGATTGTTGCACTTAGTGCATTTAAATTGGAAATTAATAAAGAAATTGGAACATGTTTATTAGTAGGTATAATAACAGACACAGGTGGATTTAAATATCAAGGTGTAACAGCTGAGACATTTGAATTTGTAGCTGGATTATTAAGAAAAGGCGTTAATGTTTCAGATACGTACAGAAAAGTTCTTCAAGTTAAAACTAAATCTGCTTTTGAGTTAACAAGAGCTGCAAATAATAGAATTGAATTTTTTGAAGATGGTAAAATTGCATATACATATGTAACTTTAGAAGATTATGAAAAATTTAATGCTGTTGCTGGAGACCATGAAGGAATTGTTGACATAGGTAGAGATATCGAAGGTGTTGAAGTTTCTATATTTATTAGAGAAATTAAGGGAAAAGGATTAAAAGTTTCTTTACGCTCTAATGATAAAGTTAATGTTGACGAAATAGCTTTATTGTATGGAGGAGGAGGTCATCCTAAGGCAGCTGGATTTTCTATTAATGATGATTTGGAATCTGTTAAACAAAGAGTTATTGCTGAAGCTAAAAGATATTTATAAAAGATAATTTGGGCGAATTCAATTCGCCCTTTTTATGATTATAATTTTATTTTGAAATATTTTATAAATACAGTAAATTATAATAATTTAAATTTTTAAGGGAGTTTTTTATGGATGGAATTATTATTGTGGACAAGTCAAAGGAATTTACTTCTAATGACGTTGTTAACAAAGTAAAAAAAATTTTAAATGTAAAAGTTGGACACACAGGAACTTTAGATCCTAATGCTACTGGAGTGTTACCTTTACTTTTGGGGAAAGGTACTAAGTTTTCTAAATACTTAATTAATCACGATAAATGCTATATTGCTACTTTAAAGTTAGGAATTAAAACTAGTACTGCTGATGTTGAAGGAGATATAATTGAGGAAAAGGATGTGGATGATAATATTTTTAATAAAGAATATTTATCTGAAAAATTAAATTGTTTTGTTGGAAATCTTGTTCAAACACCTCCTATATATTCGGCAATAAAGGTCAAAGGAAAGAAACTATATGAATATGCTAGAAATAATATTGAAGTTGATATTCCAAAAAGAAATATTGAAATTTATTCTATAAAGCTGATTGATTTTTGTAAAAAGGATAAGACTATTGTATTTGAAGTTGAATGTTCTAAGGGTACATATATTAGATCATTATGTGAAGATATTGCTGAAAAACTAGGGACCATTGGTTATATGAAAGAGCTTAGAAGAACAAGAGTTGGAGAATTCAGTATAAATGAGGCTGTAACAATTGATGATATTGAAAATAATAAGGATAATGAAAATTGGATAAAAAATAAAGTTATATCTTTAGAAAAATTATTGAAAGAGAATAAATGTATTAATTTAGATAAAGAATTAGTTCAAAAGTTTTTCAATGGTGTAAAATTAAAATATAATGGTCTAGATGGAATTTATAAAATTTATTTTAACAATGAATTTTTAGGAACAGGAGTAGTTAAAAAAAAATCTTTAAAAAGAGATATTATAGTAGTTAATGAAGGGGATTAATTACATTGAAAGAGGGAATAACAATGCTAAAAAGAGGATTTACAATTGGAAAGTTTGCTCCATTTCATAAAGGACATGAATATGTAATAAAAACAGCATTAAAAGATATGGATGAATTTTATGTTATTGTATATGATACACCACAATTTAATATAGATATCGAAGCTAAAGTTAAGTGGATAAAAGATGAATTTCCAAATGTAAAAATATTAAAAGCCTTTGATAGTCCTAAACAATATGGTTTAGATAAAAAGAGTGTTGACATTCAAATGGAGTATTTATCAAACATTGTAAAAGATATAAATTTTACTCATTTTTATAGTAGTGAAGAATACGGTAAATGTGTTGCTGATTACTTAAAAATAAAAAATGTTATTGTAGATTTAGAAAGAAAAAAATATGACATATCAGCAAGTAAAATTAGAAATAATATCGAAAATAATAAGAAGTATTTGAATCCAGTAGTGTATGAAGATTTAATTAAAAATATAATATCCTTAAAATAGAGAGAATATAACATGACAATAATTGAAATAGATAATAGAACAATAGCATTGATAAATGAATTATTAGAAGTTTGGGAAGATTCTGTAAAAGCAACACACTTATTTTTATCAAATGAAGAAATAAATAAAATAAAAGAATATGTGCCACAAGCATTAAAAGAAGTATCTCATTTAGTAATTATAAAAAATGAAAAAGATATACCTATTGCATTTAGGGGGATAGAATGTACAAAACTTGAGATGTTGTTTATTAAAAATAATGAGAGAGGAAAGGGCTTAGGAAAACAATTATTAACTTATGGAATAGAAAATTATAATGTTAATGAATTAGTAGTTAACGAACAAAATCCAAATGCAAAAGCATTTTATGAACATTTAGGTTTTAAAGTATATAAAAGAGCAGATTTAGATGAACAAGGGAATCATTATCCAATTTTATATATGAGGTTGGAAAATAAATAGTAAATTGTAAAGGAGAAAAGTAAAATGAAAGATGGATTTATTTGTAAGATAGCTAATTTACATGAAATGAACATTAAATGGGATTATGAAATAAGTATATCCAATAATAAAAGTAATTGGAAAATATGGAAACTTGAGAATATTGAAAGATTTAAAAAAGGTCAAATTATTCCATATTATGGATTATTAAATAGCAAAATAATATGTGAAGCAACTGCTATATTGGCTTCTAACATAATACAAAATAGTAAAGATTTAGTTGGAAATGGAGCAATATATTTATCTGGATTTAGGACAAATAAGGAATATCGAGGGAAAGGTTATTTTTCTAAATTATTTAAATATATGATTAACGATTTAAAAGAAAAAGGATATACAAAGGCAATTGTAGGAGTAGAGCCGAAAGAATTAATAAATAAAGAAATATATAATCATTATGGATTTACTGAATATATAAAAACATCAAGTGAATTATATCCAGATGGAACAAAAATTGAAGTAGAATATTATGGAAAAGTCATGTAATTTTATTGGATATATATTTTTTTATTTGAATGTTTTTAAATACTACTTAGTAATATATTTAGCTCGAGCAAATTCGTAGGAACACACTAGAATTTGTGTGGAGAGATATATGGTTGAATATTTTTGATTGACGGATATTGGCATTTTTATTGTAAAGATTGACAAAAATTGCTATAATAAGGCACGTGATAAATAGTAATTTTCTTGATTGATGTCAGTATGTTACAATCGATTATGAGATTATTTTAGAGATGAAAGGATTGAAAGTATGAAAGGTATATGGAAAGCAATTGCTTATTTTGTTCTGTATTTTGGAGTAACAATGATTTTACAAATGCTGTTATCTATAGTATTTATGGCAATAGGTGTAGCGAATGGTCTTAATGAAGAGTCTTTGATTATGGAGTTTGCATACAATAATATTTTGGGAATGACAGTTATTTCGGGTATACTGACTGTGGGGGTTCTGTATCTAGTTTTCAAGCTTCGCAAAAAGCAAGTTAAGCAAGAATGGAAACTTAATCGATTTAAAATTAAAAATGTTGTTTTAGCATCTGTAATAGCATTTTCATTCTCATTCTTGTTTGCTTTATGTACATATAACATACCTATGGAAAACTCAATAATGATATCCAAATCAGTTGATTTTTATAACGAAAGAGTTCCACTGTTTGGGACTATAATGATGGTTGCTAATTTATTAGTAATAGCTCCTATTGCAGAGGAAATTGCACTTAGAGGAATTGTTTATACAAGAGCTGAAAAGACCACAAATGCAGTAACAGCTATTATAGTGAGTTCTATCTTATTTGGACTAATGCATTTCATGGCAGGTGGAATTGTACTGGTAATTGGTGCGACACTAATGGCATTGATTTTTGGCTATATATTCTATAAGTTTAAGTCTTTATGGGTATGTATTATAGCTCATTCTGTTGCGAATTTGCCAGATTTTATTCTTTATAATAAGCCAGATATTTCGGGTGGTATATCCTGGGGAGTAGTAATATTTTTTCTATGTGTGTTTATTGCAGGTGTGTTTGTTATTCAAAAAACAACTCAAAATGATAAAGTATAGTCACACCAAAATTCAGTTTGCCAGAGTGAGAAATTATAATTTATATGGGAGGTAAAAAATATTGAAAATTTTAGTTAATGGAATTGAGTTAAATTATGATGTTTATGGAGAAGGAAAATCTGTTATTCTTTTAAATCCAAATTCAGTTCATACGAAATTATTTATGAAGCCAATTGTAAATTTATTTAAGCAAGATTTTAAAGTATATTGCGTGGATAGAAGATGTTGCGGAAAGAGCACCAAAGATTGTGAATTGACTTATGAGGAATCAGCTAAAGATATTTATGAAATGATACAAAAATTAAAACTAGATAAGCCTGTGGTAGTAGGATTTAGTGGAGGTGCATCTGTTGGTTTACGTTTAGCAATAGAACATTCTAGTATTATTTCAAAACTAGTACTATGCAGTGGTTCAGCAAGAAAAGTTAATATAAAATGGAAAGATTTTTTTGATAAAATGATTTGGTATCCAGGAAAAAAGAATGCAGATAAATTTTGGAAATTAATTGATGATGCAAAAGAAATAAAAGAAACAGAATTAAAAGCTATTAAAGTAAAAACATTGGTAGTAAATGGAGGAACTAGGGATATTATTCCTGTTTCAGAAGCTAAATATCTTGCTAATAATATAGAAAATTCTAAAATTTTGATATTAGAAAATGAGGGGCATTGTAGTTATGCTAAAAAGAAGTATTGGTATGAAACAGTGAGAGTATTTATAAATGAATAATATTATATAAAGATAAATTACAATAAGCAGAGGAGATTCAAAAATGATAAATATTTTAGTTCGCGGACTGGGACAAGATGAAAAAAGTTGGAATGAAGTTAAAAATCAATTAAATAATAATGGAATAAATGTAGAAACACCTAATCTATTTTCTATTGTAAAGCATTATCAAGTAAATTATGACAATATGTATAAAACATTTGCTGAGTATTGTAATAGTTTTAACGAAAAAATAAACCTAGTAGGGCTTTCATTAGGTGGAGTATTAGCCATATTGATTATATAACAGAATTTCCAGAAAAAATAAATTCAATAATACTTGTAGGAACACCATACAAAATACCAAAAACTATATTTACTATACAAAATATTATTTACAAATTTATGCCTAAAAGGATATTTGAAAAGTTGAAAAGCTACTTGAAAGAATAAGAGCTACTTTAAGAAGAGTGCAAATAATATAAAGAATCAAAATAATAGAAGAGGTAAAAGATGAAAGAAAAGTTAAAAAAATTTATTGTTAAAAATTTAAAATGGATTGTATTATTTATTTGTTTAATAGGATTTTTAGCATTAGCAGAAGATGTATTTAATAAAGAGATAATGAATGGAGATATAGTTGGATATAAATTAGTATCAACATTCTTAATATCAGATTTCGCAACACCAATAGCAAAATTTATTACTAATTTTGGAGGAGCAATATTTATAATAATATTAACAGTAGTTTTGTTTGTGCTAATTAAAAATAAAAAAATAGGTATATCAATTATTTCAAATTTAGTAATAATTACAGCAATAAATCAAATTTTAAAAAGAATAGTACAAAGACCACGACCAACTGAATACAGAATAATAGAAGAAACAGGATACAGTTTTCCATCAGGACACTCTATGGTAAGTATGGCTTTTTATGGATATTTGATATATTTAATTTATAAATATGTAAAAAATAAATATTTAAAATGGATATCTATTATATTATTAAGCATACTAATATGCTCTATTGGAATAAGCAGAATTTATTTAGGTGTACATTATACAAGTGATGTTTTAGGTGGATTTTTTATATCTATATCATATTTAATTATATATATAAGTGCAGTTAATAAATTTTTTATAGAGCGATGAACAGTTATTTTATTGTTTATGTAAAAATAAAAGACAAAAATAAGTACATATGTATACTTGTTTTTGTCTTTTATTATTTTATATAAAGAGATATATGATAGATAATATATGTAGTTTGCTGTATTATAGAAGTACAAAAAAAAGATTTACGTAAAATAATAATGAACGAAAATGATGTAAATATTATGTAGAAACACATAATAAAAAAATTTACTTTTGGTATTGTATGAAAAATTTCCTTATAGTAAAATAATAGTAAAGTAATTTAGAATACTTTAAAATTTTTGAGAGGAACAAAAGAAAATGAAAAGTGGAAATATTGCGTATAATGAAGTGTTATGTATATTGAATCAAATGAGTGAAGATGATGTTGATAAAATTCCAAAAGAGGTAATTGAGAGATTAAGACAAAATGTAAGTGATGAATATATTGCAAAGTATGATAGCAGTAAAAGCTTAGATGAACAAGGTTATCAAAATGAAACATTAGCAATACTTGCGATGTTAAATTTGAATTATTGGTGTAATGATGATGAAGAAAAGGCAGGGTTGATTGGTAAATATAAACAAAATGAAATAAAATCGGAAAATGAAAAAAGAATAAAATATAATCCAGACAAAATATTTGAAAAAACAGTAGTACAAAAAAATGAAAGCACAGAAATGGTAGAATATCATAAGGAAGGATTTTTCTTGAGAATTTTAAACTTTATTAAAAGAAAAATAATGAAAAATAGGGGGAAAAATACTAAATGAAAGTTGAAGTAAAAAGGCACGAAATAGATTTAGCAAAGTATGGCTGGTATGTTAAAGATTATGTTTTAAAATTTTTAAAAGACAATCATGTATTAAATAGTGAAAATGCGAATAATTTGCAAAATATTAAAATATATGCAGAAAATTTGGTGGAACAGAATATTGGTAGAATGGTTTCAAGACACGGAAAAAATCCGCCAGAGATTGCAATAGATTTCCAATTTTTTAATTTAGAAACAATGACTTTAAAAAAACAAAATAAAAAAGTTATATTTTCCCAAATTATACACGAAATGTTGCATCAAATTTCTAGTTATAAAGACAAAGAGGGGAAAAGCTTAACTGGAGTTATAAGAGAAGACAGTAAAACGGATAAATATAGGGTAATAAATGAAGGTTTTACTCAAATGATTACAGAACGTATAACAGGTTTTACTTTATCACCAGATACAGACCGCCGTTATACATATTTTAAAAATATTGCAAAAATTATAGCAGATACAATTGGTGACCAAGCTGTATATGAATCATATTTTAGGCATAATCATTCAATCGATAATTTATTAAATCATGTGGCAAAGGATGAGAACTTTTTTGAATCATTAATGTCACAAATGTCTATTCTTAATTGTAAGACGATAGATAATAATATCATAAGAGATGTAAAAGAACTGATTATAAAAAAAATATGTAGTTCAGTTATTGTTCCAAATCTCAAAACATTACCACGAGACAAACAAAGGGAATATTTAATGAAGATTCAGAAAGATTTTAAGAACGATGAAGCATTTTTAAAGCAATTAAAGAATTGTACAAATAAGTATATTAAATTAGATGACAAACAATTATTAAATAAGAAAGTGGAAATTGAGAAATCATTAAGTAATTATAACATGATGATAAATGCAAATACATTGAATTTATCATGTACTGATATAGGTAAAAATAAAGAGTATTTACTTCAACAGATATTACCAATTATTTCTTTTAATAATAATACCTGTAAAATAAATATTGATAAAGAAATGAAATTGAAATATGGCAAGTATGTTTATACCTTTTCGAAAGATCAGGTAAAGTGTATTATAGAAAGTAGAGAAGAACTTAAGAATGAACTATATAGTGAACTTTATATAAAGAAGTATGCAGCGGATAGGTCTAAGAAAAATCCCGAGGATATCAGAAATGCATTGAACGAAAAAGCAAAAAAAAATGCTGAAGAAGGAGTATCTGGAAAAATAAATTTTTCACCACAGGCAAGTAAACTGGAGCGTTATTCAAAATTTATTGCAATTAAAAGTGCACTAGAGAAAAATGGAATTATAATTTTGGATGATGTTGAAGATGCAATTTCAAAGGAAGTAGTTAATCCTAATTTTATAAAGTTGCCTGATAAGAATGAAATATATAAATTTGAAAATTTAAAAAAAGTATATGAAAATGTAAAAGTTGTAGAATATAATGATGCTGATTTAGGCGTGGTAAAAAAAGTTATAAATAATATAACTGGGAAAGAGATACATAACGAAAAATTGATTGAGGTTGCGAAATTTGCTGATACATGGTGCAATAGTTTTTTGTATAAAGATATGGCATTTAATAAAAAGTCAGAAGAATTATATAAAGAGTTTATAAATACAGTATCAAGGCAAGCAATTAGAACTGAAGAAACTAATTATGAAGAGATATATAATGAACTAAAAGATTCACAAGCAACATATTATCCGAGTGAATATAACGATATATTAAAAGCATTATTGTATAAGGCAGATAAGTTAAGTAATATTAGAAGATTTATTAATCAAATATATCCAGATGCATCTAAAGAAGTAGAAAAGCCAAATACTTTTGAACAATTTGGAAACAGTTTAGACAGTGAGGGGTTTTCAAGAGAAGAAATAGCTAAAAAAATTTCACCAAAAGCTATTGGAAATGAAACAGCCAATATAGTACAGTACTCTAATATTAGAGAGGCAGAAAATTTATTACAATTGAGAAATAATGAAAGGGCAATGCAACAAAATAATAGTAATCGATAGAATAAAATTATCAAAAATAGTAAAAAAGTATTGACCGACAGCCACTACTGACGTATATAATACAAAAGAATAATTAAGATAGGGAGGAATAATTATGAGAAAAGATTTAGGAAACAAAATGAATTTCTTACCACTTCCAGTTCTAATGATTGGAACATATGACAAAGATGGGAAAGCCAATGTAATGAATGCTGCTTGGGGAGGAATATATGATTATGGAAAAATTTTTATTTCATTATCAAAACATAAAACAACAGAAAACTTAGAGCTAAAAAAAGCATTTACAGTAAGTTTTGCAACAAAGAAAACTGAACAAATATCAGATTATTTTGGAGTAGTATCAGGAAACAAAGAAGATAAAATTGCAAAAACAGGAGTACATGTAACAAAATCAAATTTTGTAGATGCACCAATTATTGAAGAATATCCATTAACATTAGAATGTAAAGTAGATTCTTTTGAAGATGGAGAGCTAATAGGAACAATTGTAAATTGTTCAATTGATGAAGATTATTTAGATGAAAATGGAAATATTGATGTTGATAAAATGGAAATAATTACATTTGATATGGTAAGCAACACATACAGAGTTTTAGGAGAAGTAGTTGGAAATGCTTTTAAAGATGGATTAAAATTAAAAGTCTAGAAAATGAAATTAATTGAATAAAATAAAAAAAGAGAAAAGCGCCCCCTTATAAGGGGCGCTTTCTTTGGAATTTATCACTGAGCTGTTAAATAAGCGAAATTAAAACCGCGATTACTCAACGAACTTATAGTGACCAATACGCATCTTGTTGTGCTTATCGCACATCCAAAATACGACGATGTTTCCATGAACCTCAAAATTGTAAGTGTATCCGTTCTGAACCGGAAAACCGAAAATACCGTTGGAAAAGATTTCGACATTGCCGTCAAAATGAGGTCTAGCAATGTAGAAGTTGGTATGGCTATATACAATGTAGACATTCATGTTACTGAGTGACTTTACCGAAACTCCGGGGCGAATACTGCTGTCATGAAATTCGTTGCGAATTGCAGTAATGAGCGCCTCTTCGATACCATTGGTAAGGTCGAACTGGACAATCCGCTTTTCACCTGCTTTGTAGCAAGTATGGGTGATGCCCATCTGATCGCGGAAAATGAGCGTGTTTCTGTTTTTTTGACTTGTCATGGTTTTTTTCCTCCTAAATAATATATTGTGTAGAATTTATATATGTAATTATCATTCCATTCGGAATGCTATTATGGGGAAATATATATACAAGTGAGACTTGCTCAACTGAGAATTTATTATATAATGTTTACATAAAAAAGTCAAGAGCTTTTTATAAAAATTTAAAAAAATTTAAAAAAAGTTTACATATTCTTTAGTAGTATAAAAATTGAACAGAAAACATGTAATAATATATACATATAATTGATTTTATTATATAATTCATTTGAAGAAATTAATAAAATAAATAATGAAATTATGAAAGGGGAATATATATGTTACACAAAATGAAATTAAATGAAAGTCCATTTGAAAGAATAAAAAATGGAACAAAAACAATAGAATTTAGATTATATGATGAAAAAAGACAACAAATAAAAATTGGAGACAAAATAGAGTTTTCAAAATCACCATATTTACAAGAAAAATTAATAGTTGATGTTATAGATTTATACAGAGAAGATACATTTGAAAATTTATTTAGAAAATTATATTCTGATGAAGAAGAAATAATACAAAAAACAAGAACAATGCATACAATATATTCACCAGAAAAAGAGCAACAATATGGCATTTTAGGAATTAAAATAAAAATTAATGTAGATAATTTAAAAGAAAACATTGAAAAATTTATTCCATATAATGAGCAAGAGCAAGTTGATAAAAAAATAATGTTAGATTACATTAGAGATTTCAATGATACATTAACTAGACAAAACGAATATGGACATTTCACAAGCTCTGCATTTGTGCTTAATAAAGAAAGAACAAAAATGTTAATGATATATCACAAAATCTATAATTCGTGGGCCTGGGTAGGAGGTCATAGTGATGGGGATAGTGACCTTCTATATGTTGCAATGAAAGAAGCAAAAGAAGAAACAGGAATAAAAAATGTTGCTCCTATTTCTAATAATATATATTCACTAGAAATAATTAATGTAAATGGACACGAAAAAAGAGGAAAATATGTAGGTTCGCATGTTCATCTTAATGTAACATATTTATTAGAAACAGATGAAAATGAAGAAATACACATAAAAGAAGATGAAAATAGTGGAGTAAAATGGGTTCCTATTGATGAAGTATTAAATGTAACATCCGAAATCTGGGTACGAGATAGAGTTTATACTAAAATAATAGAAAAAATGAAAAAAGATGGAATCATATAATATATGAATTACATTAAAGATAAGGAAAGTGAACTGAAATGAATAAAGAAGAAATAATAAAGTATTGTTTATCTTTAGAAAATACATATAAAGACAGTCCTTTTCCAGGTGATTTTGAATCAGTAACAATGAAACATACTAAAAATAAAAAATGGTTTGCATTAATTATGTATGTTAATGATAAATTATATCTTAATGTAAAAACAGATCCAAACTATTCTGATATATTAAGAAATACATACAATTACATAATACCAGCATATCACATGAATAAGGAGCACTGGAACACAATTATTATAGATGATAAAGTGGACAAGTCATTAGTTAAAGAATTGATAGAGCAAAGTTATCAGTTAACAAAATAAAAAAATATTGTGATTATATCAAATATATGCTATAATCTATAAGTATTTAACATAAAAAGGAGGCATTTTATGTATCTTATAGTAGGACTTGGAAATCCAGAAGCGGAATATGCAAGAACAAGACATAATATGGGTGTTGATGTTGTAAATGAATTAGCAGATAAATATAAAATAGCAATATCAAGAGAAAAGTTTGATGGTCTATATGGAACTGGTGAAATTGAAAATGAAAAAGTGGTATTATTAAAACCACAAACATATATGAATTTAAGTGGTGATTCAGTAATTCAATTTGCAAATTTTTATAAATTAAATCCAGAAGAGATAATTGTTATTTATGATGATATAGATACTAATCCAGGTAAAATAAGAATACGTAAAAAAGGTGGACCTGGAACACATAATGGAATGAAATCAGTTGTAAGCAGATTAAATTCAGAAGATTTTCCTAGAGTTAGAGTTGGAATTGGAATGCCTGAATTTAAAGGGGATTTAGTTAACTATGTAATTGGAAATATAACTGATGAAGACTACGAAGAATTGAAAAAAGGAATAAATAAAGCGTCAGAAGCTGTGGCATCCATTATAAAAGATGGAATAGATATGGCAATGAATAAATACAATAAGTAAGCTAAATAGTGGAGGAATAATGAACGAGATTATAATTAATTATAATAATCAAAAAAAAGATGTAATTGTTTTAGAAAATGGAAAAATAGTAGAAAAATATCAAGAAAACGATAATAACAAAACAATTGAAGGAAATATATACTTAGGAAAAGTTATAAATGTATTACCTGGTATGGGAGCAGCATTTGTTGATATTGGTGAAGAAAAAAATGCTTTTTTACATATAAAAGATGTTTTACCTAAAGCAAGCGAAATTACAGGAAATAAAAATGAAAAAATTAATAAAAACGATATAAAAAAATATGTTAGAGCAGATATGCCAATTGTTGTTCAAGTAAAAAAAGATAAAAATGAAACAAAAGGTGCTAGAATTTCTACCGAATTAAATATAGCAGGAAAATATGTAGCATTGGTTCCAAATTCTAAATTTATAACGATATCAAGTAAAATAAATGATGAAAGTGAAATTAAAAGATTAAAAGAAATTGTAAAAAACAACTCATCTGAAAATGATGGTTTTATAATAAGAACAGCAGCCAAAGATAAATCTGATGAAGAAATAATTAATGATATAAAAAATGTGGAAAAAACATATAAAGAAATAATTGAAAAAGCAGAAAAATTAAAAAAAGAAAAAGATATTATTCCTAAAAAAATATATGATGTTGGAGGAATTGTTAATAAAGTATTGTTAGGATTTACAGATAATATAGATAAGATAGTAGTTAATGAAAAAGACGTGTACAATTTTATTATAAATGAATATGAAAATTTAAAGGAAAAAACAGAGCTAAAAGAAAACGAGAATTTAATTTCAGGCAATATCTTTGCACAATTAGAAAAAATAAAAAATAGAAAAATTTGGCTTAATTGTGGAGGCTTTATAACAATAGATAAAACAGAAGCATTAACTGCAATAGATGTAAACACAGGCAAATATATTGGAAAAGATACATTAGAAAAAACAGTATTAAAAGTAAATGAAGAAGCAACAATTGAAATCGCAAAACAATTAAGAGCAAGGGATATTGGCGGAATTGTAATTGTTGATTACATAGATATGGAAGAAAAATCTGATGAAGCTAAAATTGTAGAATTATTAGAAAAAGAGCTAAAAAAAGATAGGGCTAAAACACAAATTGTTGGATTTACACCATTACATTTACTAGAAATGACAAGAAAACATTTATGTAGTAATTAATAAAATATAAAGTGAAGAAGGGAATTTATAATAATGAATGTAGGATTTGTATCATTAGGTTGTAGCAAGAATTTATTAGACACAGAAATGACAATTGGATTATTTAAAAATAATAAATTTAATATAGTAAATGATCCATCAGATGCGGATGTCATAGTAATAAATACTTGTGGATTTATTGAATCAGCAAAAGAAGAAGCAATCAATACAATTTTAGAAATGGCAGAATATAAACAAGGAAGATGTAAGTATTTAATAGCAATGGGCTGTTTAGTAGAAAGATACAAAGATGAACTAGAAAAGGCTCTTCCTGAAGTTGATTTATTTATAAAATATAGTGAATACAATAATATATGGGAGCAAATTGAATCTGTTATTGGTAAAGTTGATGAAGATGAAAAAGATGAAAAATTAGATTTTATGGACAGGGTTGTTTCAACAGGAGAAAATTTTGCATATTTAAGAATTGCCGAAGGTTGTGATAATAGATGTACATTTTGTGCAATTCCATACATAAGAGGTAAGTATATTAGTAGAAAATTTGAAGATGTAATTGAAGAAGCAAAAATGTTAGCAAAAAGTGGAATAAAAGAGCTAATTGTAATTGCACAAGACACAACAAAATATGGAGTTGACATATATGGAAAACCAAGACTTGCTGAACTTTTAAATGAACTATGTAAAATAGATGGAATAAAATGGATTAGATTTTTATATGCATATCCAGAAACAATAACAGACGAATTAATTGATGTTGTGAAAAATAATGATAAAATATGTAATTATTTTGATATTCCAATTCAACACATATCAAACAAAGTGTTAAAAAGAATGAACAGAAAAAGTGATGGAGAAAGTATAAGAAAAGTTGTCGCAAAAATAAGAAAAGAAATACCAAATGTAATAATTAGAACAACAGTGATGGTAGGTTTCCCAGGTGAAACAAGTGAAGATTTTGATGAATTATATGAATTTATAAAAGAAACAAAATTTGATAGATTAGGTGCATTTTCATATTCAAAAGAAGACGGAACACCAGCTGCACGAATAAAAGAGCAAATACATCCAATGACTAAAAAAAGCAGATACAATAAAATAATGGCATTACAACAAAAAGTATATGAAGAAATATCTCAAAAATACATAGGCAGAGAGCTAGAAGTATTACTAGAAGAAAGAAGCTTTGATGGAAAATACTATATAGCAAGAAGTTATATGGATGTACCAGATATAGATGGAGTAATATTTGTAAACTGCGACGAAGAAAATCTAGAAGGTCAATTTGCAAAAGTAAAAATTTTGAAAACACAAGACTATGATTTAATTGCAGAAAAGATTTAAAATTATTAAAATATAAAAATACAAATAGAAGAAGTTAGCTTGTTGAAATATTTAACAAGTTCAACTTCTTTTTTGACTTCAAATTAAAAATATAAATAAAGTATATATTGAATTTGAAAACGTAAACATATATAATGAGCTAGGAAAATCAAATATGAGAGGAATGATTTTATGAGTGAAAAGTATGATACTATTGTTATTGGAATGGGCCCAAGTGGAATTTTTTTTGCATATGAATTAATTCAATTAAAAAAGGCAAAAAATATTTTATTAATTGACCAAGGAAAAAGAGTTGAAAATAGAAATTGTCCAATTGAAAAAGTTGGAAAATGTGTTAAATGCCAACCATATTGTAATATAACAAGTGGATTTTCAGGTGCAGGAGCATTTTCTGATGGTAAATTATCATTATATAATGATGAAGATGATGATATTTATGTTGGAGGAATTTTACAAGAATATATAGGTGTTGAAAATACTAAAAGATTAATTGATTATACTGATGATATCTATTTAAAATTTGGAGCTGATAAAAAATTAGAAGGTGTAAATTTTAAAGATGAAGTAAAGGTAATAAAGGAAAAATCTAAAAAACAAGGGATTAATCTTATTAATATTCCAATAAGACATTTAGGAACAGAAAAAGCTCATGAATTATATAAAAAGTTAGAAAATTATTTAGAAGAAAATAATGTAAATATGATGTTTGAAACTGAAGTTCAAGATTTAATAATTGAAGATAATTTAGTAAAAGGAGTAAAAATTTTAAATAAGAAGAGCAATAAAAAGCAAGAATTATTTTCTGACAATGTAATAATTGCAGTAGGAAGAAAAGGCGCAAACTGGCTTGTTGAAATGTGTGATAAACACAATATTATAACAAAATCTGGTTGTGTTGATATAGGTGTAAGATATGAATTACCAGATGCAGTTATGAAAGATGTAAATAAATATATGTATGAAGGAAAATTTATTGGATATCCATACCCATACAAAGATAAAGTAAGAACATTTTGTCAAAATCCAAGTGGTTTTGTTTCATCAGAAGTATATGACAATAATTTAAGTTTAGTAAATGGGCACTCATATAAAGAGAAAAAAAGCACAAATACAAATTTAGCTATTTTAGTATCACATAATTTTACATATCCATTTAATAAACCAATTGATTATGGAAGAAATGTAGCAAAAAATTTAAATGAGCTTGCAAATGGAAATGTTGTAGTTCAAAGATTGGGTGATATAAATAGAGGAAAAAGAACTTGGCAAGAAGAATTAGATAAAAATTCAGTAGTACCAACATTAAAATCAGCAGTACCAGGAGATATAACATTTGCAATAGGTTACAGAACTATGACAGATATTTTGCAATTTATAAAAGAGATGGATAAAATAGTTGAAGGATTTGCAAATCCGGATAATTTACTATATGCTCCAGAAATTAAGTTTTACAGTAATAAATTAGAAATAGACAATAATTTTGAATCAAGTGTAAGAGGTTTGTATTCAATAGGAGATGGCGGAGGAATGACAAGGGGATTAATGATGGCATCATGCTCAGGAGTGCAAATGGCAAGAAATTTGGCTGGAAAAATATAGATTTTATATTGGAAAAATGTTATAATAGTATTATTAGGAGGTGTTTTTCTATGGATGAAAAATTTATTTTTCAGATTGCAAAACATAACCTTGAAAATGCTAACAGTAAAATTTCTGTGCTTATTGAAAATTATAATGCAATTGTTAATGATATGTTAAAAGATGAAAATCAATCAATGGATGTGTATAGAACATTATTGATTTACTCAATGAAAAAAGCATATACTTTAGAAAAAATGCAACCTAAGTCAGATAATATTGGATGGTCTAGAGAAAGAAATTCAAAGGCATTTGAAATTCGTAAAAGAACTTTAAAAAATTATGAAAAAATTTTTAAAACGAGTTTTGACATAAATGAGAGCTCTTATGATGAAGTGAAAAAAATTACAGACCAAATATATCAGCAGGAGAAAGCTATATGGGAAAAAGGAGAAATGCATAAATTAGTTGAAAGATTTAAAGCTGATATTACTGAGAAGTATTGTGAAGACAATCAATATGTATATACGGTTTTGCAAAACGAACCAGAAAGTAAAGTATTGAAAAAAACTCAAAATCGAGAAAATCAATATTTGAATGAAATAGTAGATGCACATTTTGCCATAGCTGACTATGAGGGGATGATTGGCTATATTTGTAGGGCTGTAAATGGTAATGGTTTTCATGGAAGCATTAGAGATGGAAAAAAATGTTGTGAATATCCGGAAAATCCATTTGCAGATTCTGACAAACAAGATGATGCAAATGCAATCAAACTAAAAAAAGGAGTTAGTGTATTGCTAACTGATGCTAGTGTATATGAACCAGTTTTTGATTTTGCTATAGATAGATCTGGAAAAATTGGATTTAGATATGATGGTGAAATGATTGCAAGATCTCTAGATAAATTAAATTATGAAAAAATTGAAGTAAATTATATAGATAAGTCAATTATGAAAAAGATTAATTTTAGTGTGAGAACAAGTGATGATAGGGTGATTGACTTAAATGGGGTATATTCTAATAGTCAAGAACAAGATAACCCAGAAAAATAACAACTATTTATTTATTCAATTGTAAATTATAATAATAAATATTAAATATAAAAAAATTCAAGCCAAAGGGCTTGAATTTTTTATTCTTCTATTTTTATATCAGCATATTTTTTTAATTTTTCATAAGCCAGATAATTTATTGTACCTGCTGGAAAGTTTCCGTTTGAATCTTTTTTTCCTGCTGGAACACCGGTTAAAAGTTCAATTCCTTCATCAATTGTACTTATAGCATAAATATGGAATAATCCATTTTTTACAGCATCAACTACTTCGTTTGATAGGTTTAAATTCTTTTGATTTTGAATTGGAATCATAACAGAATGAGTTCCATCAAGTCCACGCATTTTACAAATTTGGAAAAATCCTTCTATTTTTTCATTTACACCACCGATTGGTTGAATTTCGCCTTTTTGGTTTACTGAACCAGTAACTGCAAATGATTGATTAATTGGTACTCCAGATAAACTTGATAAAATTGCATATAGCTCTGTACTTGATGCACTGTCTCCATCAACACCATTATATAGTTGCTCAAAACATATACTTGCTGTAAGAGATAGGGGAATATCTTGTGCAAATTTTTCACCTAAATATCCACTTAAAATATATACACCTTTTGAGTGAGTAGAGCCAGATAAATCAACTTCTCTTTCAATATTTATTACACCATTTTTTCCAGTATATGTTGTTGCTGTTATTTTTACGGGTTTTCCAAACATATAGTCACCAATATTCATTATTGTTAAACCATTTATTTGTCCTACTTTGGCTCCTGTTGTATCAATTAATAAAGTATTTTCTTTTATCATTTCTGTATACATTGAATCATATTTTTTTATTCTATTTGCTCTTTCAGATAAAGCCATATCTACAAATTCAGCTGTTACAATTTTTGATTTTTTCATTTTTGCCCATGTTGCAGCTTCACCAATTATTTGTGCTAAATCATTAAATCTAGTAGAAAGTTTGTCTTGGTTATCAGCAAGTCGTGAAGAATATTCCATTATTTTTGCAACTGCAGATGGGTCAAGGTGAGGAAGTTGTTCTTGTTCACAGAAACCATGAATAAATCTTGCTAATTTGTTCATATTTTCTTCTGTATTATCAGAGCTATCTTCAAATTCAACTTTTATTTTAAATAATTTTCTAAAATCATAATCAACTGCAAGTAGTGTTTGATATATTTGTTCATCTCCAACAATAATAACTTTTAAATCTAGTGGAATTGGTTCAGGCTTTAAAGAAACCATAACCATTGGTGAGCGAGGGTCTGCAGTATTTTCAATTAATAATTGTTTTTGACGTAATGCTTTTTTTAGTCCTTCATAACAAACTGCATTTTCTATTAAATCATGTGCTTGAAAAATTATATATCCACCGTTTGCTTTGTGTAGTAAACCAGGTTTTAACATAGTGTAATCTGTTTTCAAAGATCCATAATAATTTTCATATTCAAGTTTTCCAAATATATTGTGATAAGAATAATTTGAATCCATAATTACAGGAGCACCTTCTTGTGCACTATTATCGATAAATAAGTTTACTCTATAATTTTCCCAAGGTTTTGGTGGCTCAGGTCTAGGACCAGGCATTTGTTGTGTTTCATTTTGAGGCTCTGCTAGGAAGTAGTCAATATTTTTTAATATATCTTTTTTGATATTTTCTAAAAAAGTACTGATTTTTTTGTTTCTTTTAAATTTTGATCTAATATAATTAATATGTGCATTTATTGTTAATAAAGCAACATTAGATTGCCATTCAGATAATTTCTTTTGAGATTCTTGTTCAATATTTTTTATTTCACTAATAACTTGTAAAATTTGCTCTTGAACAATGCTTGAATTATCTTCAAAGTTTTGTTTAGTTTCATCATCTAATTTTTCAAATTCTTCTTGTTCAATTGCTTTACCATTAATAATAGGCATCATATAAATTCCATTTTGAGCTGATTTTACTTGAAATCCATATTTTTCTGATTTTTTATTTAATTTAACCATTAAGGCTTCACGTTTTTCTTCATAAGTTTGAGCTATTAAAGCTTTTTCTTTTTCAAAGTCTTCATTGTTAAATGTATTTTTTAAATCATTTTTTATATCTTTTATAAAAACTTCCATTTGCTCTTTAAATTCTTTACCTTGTCCAGCATGTAAAGGTAGGGCAATTGGTTCATTAGGATTTTCAAAGTTGTATATATAACACCAATCACAAGGAGTCTTTTGCTTTTTAGAAATTTTATCTAAATAATGTTTTGTATACATTGTTTTTCCAACTCCAGCAGGACCTTCAAGATATAAGTTATATCCATTTATATCTACATTTAAACCAAACTCTAAAGCTTTAATTCCTCTTTCTTGTCCAATTCCAGTTTCAATATTGTCCAATTCTTCAGTTGTTTTAAATTTAAAAATACTTGGATCACAACTAATTTTTAAATTTTTGTAATTTAATTCATTTTTATTTTTCATTTGTTCCTCCTTAAATTTAAAGTTGGTTATATGTATAAAGTCATTATAATAGCAGAATCGGTGTTATTATAATATTTTTTTCTAAGACCAACTTTAGTAAAATTAAATTTTTCGTATAGTTTTATTGCAGGTATGTTATGTTCATTTACTTCTAATGTTACTGAATTTAAATTTTGCTCTTTGGAAATTTGTATTAGGTTTTGTAAAAGTAAAGTTCCAATACCTAAATTTCTTTTGTCTTTTTTTGTAACAATGTTCATAATATTTGCTTCATCAACAATTGTAAGAATTCCTGCAAAACCAACAATTGTTTCATTTTGTTTGGCAACAATATATGTTGTATTGGTATTTAAAAATTCTTGTTTTAAAATTTCATAGTTCCAAAAATTATCAAATTCTGTAATTAAATTTTCCTTTAAATATAATAAATCTTTATCACACATTTTGCAAATTGTAATATGATTTGCAAAAGTATTTAAAGTTTGTTCTTTTAAATTATTACTCATCTATTTTTCACCAGCTAAATTTCTTTCTGCTTGAGATTTTTTTAAATAAATAGGTAGTAGAGAATTTGAATCACCATATATACCATTAGTAAACTTATTATATGCAGATTTGCCAATACTGATACTTGTTTGCAAATTTTGTTCACTATTAGCAAAAACAGGATTTTTTATTAATGTGATAATTAAATCATGGTGAATTACAGAACCATCTCCAACAAAAATTAATTTGTCATCATATATAGATAAATCACTTAAAATATCATGGATAGAACATGATTTAAAATCACCAATTTGTGTATATGCTGTTCCATTATTACTAAATAAAGAATAATAAACATTGTCATTTTTGGCATCAATTAAACTTACAATTAAACCAGATTCTGTAATATTATAAGCTAAGCTCTCTAAAGATGTAACTCCAACTACTGGAATATTTTTGGCATCTGCAAAAGCTTTTATTGTTGCAATTCCGATTCTAATACCAGTAAAAGAGCCAGGACCTTGTGAACAAGCAAGTAAATCAATATTATCTAATGTTGAATTAGTATCTTTGAAAAGTTCATCAATTAGTGGCATTAGGTTTTGGGAATGTGTTTTTTCATCATTAGTATGTTTTTCTAGTATAACAGTGGTATCTTCTAAAATAGATACTGAGCAAATTTTAGAAGATGTATCTATTGATAATATTTTCATTATTATTTTTAATTAATCATATAGAAAATCTATTGAATAATTAAATCCTCCTTGTATATATATTTAGATTTTTTAGGGAAGACCTATAAACCCAAAATAATATAATTAAAATAAATTTTGATATTTATTTCCAAAAGTTTCAACTTTCAATTTTCTGTAATTTTCATCAGAATCATCTTTTTCAAATGTTATATGAATGTAATCTTTAGGAAGTGCATCTTTTATAAGTTCACCCCATTCGATAATACAAATACCATTTTCAAAATATTCATCACCACCAATGGCATAAAACTCATCAGTATCTGACAAGCGGTAAACATCAAAATGATAAATGTTTAAACCAGTATTACTATTATATTCATTAACAATTGTAAAAGTAGGACTAGAAATTTCATTTTCAAGTCCAAAATATTCTAGAAAACCTTGAGTGAATTTCGTTTTCCCAGATCCAAGTTCACCAGTTAAAACAATAATATCACCCTTATGTAGTTTAGAAGCTAAACCTTTTGCAAAATTAATTGTATCTTTTTCAGATTTTGAAATAAAATTATACATATTTTCACCTTTTTTTTATTAAATTATTCTGCGTATATTTTATATTAATATGGCGATTTTGTAAATAAAAAGTGGAATTTTTTAATACATAATTTGTCGAAATAAGCAATACGAAATTTATTGCAATATGTAATAATGTATGATTTAATAATAAAACATGAAAATTTGAAAAAATAAAAATAATTTAAGAGATTTTATTCAAAAAATTTAATTCAAAGTGTAACTTCATACACAAAATTCTCAGAATAATTGAACAAATAGTTTTAATATGCTAGAATGAAAGTGATAAATGAGTAATTTAATAATGGAAATTACAGGATTATCAGAAGAGAAAATTTAAAAAATATAAGCCGTAGATAAAATCAAATTTCTGCGAGAAAGTGACAACTTTGGCATATTAGTTGTCATTTTCTAAGTAATTATAAAATGAAAATTAAAGAGGGAATATATGGAAAAGATAAAAGAAAACATACATAAAGATTTTGAAAATCTAAAAGCTAATAGAGAGCAATATTTCAATAATTTTTATAGTAATAATTATAATTTAGTATATAGAATAAGTTTCTCGATACTAAAAAATAAAGAAAGTAGTGAGGATGTAACTCAAAATGTTTTTGAAAAAATATACAAGTTACCAAACGAAAAATTGGCTGATAATTTTGAATCCACATGGTTATATACTGTAACTAAAAATGAATCTTTGCAATATATAAGAAAAAATAAATTTAATATTTCTTTAGATGAAAACATAGATGCAATTAAAAGCGAAAATAATGAGCTAGAAAATGTTACAGAAAACGAAGATTACAAAAAGATAGTAAAGAAATTAAATAAAAAACAAGAACAAATTATTTCTATGAAGGTACTTTCAGAATTTACTTTTAAAGAAATAGGAGAGATATTATCAATGCCAACTGCAACAGTTCAATGGTATTATTACAAATCTATAAAATCATTAAAAATAGCAATTAGCAACTTGGCAATGTTTATAATTGCAGTAATAGCAGGTTGGAAAATTAATGATAAAAATGAAACTTGGATGCATTCAGATAATGTATATAAAAAAGACCAAGTGAATTTTGAAAAGGAAAAGAGTGATTCAGAAAGTATATCTGCTTCAGAAAGCAACTCAGAATCAGTTACTTCATCATCCAAAAATTCACAGATATTTAATGATGTAACAGAGTCAGTAGGGACTGATTCTCAATTCGACATATCCAGTTCAAATACAAATGCTATTTCTCTAGGAATATTTTCGTTAGCAGGAATATTTTTAATAATTTCTATAATTTTTTCAATTATTTTTATAAAACACCAACAAAATGACAAAAGAAAATCATCTAAAAAATAAAAACGAAAGGATTGATTATATGAAAAAATTAAAAAAGAGCTTTATGATAGTAATTATTATATTAATTATTTTTATGATAGTAGGAGGAATAATTTTATTTAGGATACAAAAGAAAAATAGTATATTTGGAACAGATGACTGGAAATTTAATCAAAAAGAATCAAGTACTACATTAGCTATTGCTTCTAGTATGGATAGCTCATCAAGTAAATCTTCTGTTAGTTCATCAAAAAGCACATCATCATCAGAGTCATATTTAGGGTATACTGTTGGTGGAGCAAGTAATGTTGATAATTTTAGAGAAAATATAAAAAATAATTATTTGCCAATAACAACAGACATAACATATAATGGATTATATTCAGAATATTATTTTGATACAGGAGATCAAACAAAAAAATCAAATGAAATGTTTTATCCATCATATTCATGTGCTGTTTCAACAGATCCTTTATCTAAAGAGCAAGAATATTATTTATCTGTTGGATTGAATTCTAATATAAAAGAAAGTGATTTTAATAGACAAAAACTAAATGTAGTTATAGTTCTTGATATATCTGGTTCAATGTCTTCATCTTTTAGCTCTTATTATTATGATAAAGAAAGTAAAAAATCAGATAATAAATCTAAAATGAAAATTGCAGAAGAATGCATAAATGATTTGATAGATAAATTAAATCCAGATGATAGATTAGGAGTTGTTTTATTTGATGATGGGGCATATTTAGGGAAAGAACTTAATTTAATATCAGATACAAACACAGAAGCAATAAAAAATCATATATTAGAAATAGAACCTCAAGGTGGAACAAATTTTTCTGAGGGATATAAAAAGGGAACAAAACTTTTTAAAAAATATTTAGATGATAAAAATTACCAAAACAGAATAATAGTAATAACAGATGCGATGCCAAATTCAGGAGATATAACTTCTACAGGATTAATGGGAATGATTAAGAAAAATGCTGAAGATAAAATATATACTTCTTTAATAGGTGTGGGAGTTGACTTCAACACAGAGCTAACAGAAAAAATATCTGATGTAAGAGGAGCAAATTATTATTCTGTACACAGTTCAAGTGAATTTAAGAAAACACTTGCAGATGAATTTGATTATATGGTAACACCGCTAATATTTGATTTGGACTTATCTTTTAAATCAGAAGATTATGAAATTGAAAATGTATATGGGACAGATTCAGTAAATAAAACAACTGGAAACATAATGCACATAAACACATTATTTCCATCATCAAGCAATTCAGAAGGTGAAGTTAAAGGAGGAATAGTTGTACTAAAATTAAAAAAGAAGCTGGAAAGTTCATCAAATAATATTTCACTTAGCATATCATATAAAGATTCGAAAGAGCAAGAACATTCAAATAAAGAGGAAGTACAATTTAAACAATCTACGAATGATTATTATGATAATACAGGAATACAAAAAGCAATTGTATTAGCAAGATATGTAAATACATTAAAAAACTGGATAATATATGAAAATAGTAATAATCAAGAATTCATTATAAATGAGAATACTGGTATTGTAGAATGCGATTATGATAAAGATTATATAGAAAATGTTTTAGGAATACATGAAAGAAAATCAACAAAATTAACAGTTTGTGATAATTATAAAGAAATATTTAAAGTTTTGAAGACATACATAGAAAATGAGAATAAAACTTTAAATGATAAAACATTAGAAAATGAAATTGATATATTAGATAAATTGATTTAAAAAATGTAAAAGTGAATAGATAAAGAATAAACTTGAGGATAGAGGAAAAAATTAATTTTAGTTAAATTTTTCTCTATCCCTTTTACAACTTGCTACATTGACTTTTTAAAATCTTTGTATTACTATAAGAAAAAAATTAGAAAGGAAAATTTTATTATGGAAGAATGTAAAATTGAAAATTTATATAATTTAAACGAAACAATTGCAAAAGATGTGTTTGATGGATGCACATATCCTTGGGAAGTATTACCTAAAATTAAAGATTTCATAATATATTTAGGAAATACATTAAGTAAGGAAGAATATGATAAGATAGGCGAAAATGTATGGATTGCTAAAACTGCAAAAGTTGCACCAACTGCTTATATAAATGGTCCAGCTATTATTGGAAAAAATGCTGAGGTGAGACATTGCGCATTTATAAGAGGCAATGCCATAGTTGGCGAAAATGCAGTTGTAGGAAATTCTACAGAGCTAAAAAATGTAATACTATTCAACAATGTTCAAGTTCCACATTATAATTATGTAGGAGATTCAATATTAGGATATAAATCTCATATGGGAGCTGGATCTATTACTTCAAATGTAAAATCAGATAAAAAGTTAGTTATTGTAAAAAATGAAAGTGAAAAAGTTGAAACAGGTTTAAAGAAATTTGGCTCAATGATTGGTGATAATGTTGAAGTGGGTTGTGGTTCTATTTTAAATCCTGGAAGTGTTATTGGAAAAAATACAAACATATATCCATTGTCTTCTGTAAGAGGTGTTATAAGGGCAAATAGTATTTATAAAAAACAGGGAGAAATTGTTGACAAAAAGTAAAAAATGGATTATAATGTCATATGTTGTCAACCATGGTTGACATATCGCTTCATTTCTATCTCTTTAAAATAGATGTATTTTATTTTATTTTTTTTGAGATTGGATTGAGTAAATCCACCTAGTATGTTTTTCATACTAGGATTTTTCTTTTTTTGACAAATTTTGCTTGTAAAATTATGATAGTAATGATACAATAATAATATATTAAAAATAGATTAAAAAAAAACCCCTAAAAACAGGGGACAATTTTTTTTAATCTATTTTTTTGTTTTTAGAATAATTTAAATGGAGGGTATTTGTATGAACACAAAGTATATTTTTGTAACAGGTGGAGTAGTATCTGGATTAGGAAAAGGAATAACAGCAGCATCTTTGGGAAGATTACTTAAAAATAGAGGATATAAAGTAACAATCCAAAAATTTGATCCATACATAAATGTTGATCCAGGTACAATGAATCCTTGTGAACACGGCGAAGTTTTTGTAACTGATGATGGAGCAGAAACTGATTTAGACTTAGGTCATTATGAAAGATTTATTGACGAAAGTTTAACAAAAAATTCAAGTATAACAACAGGAAGAATATACTCAGAAGTTATCGAAAGAGAGCGTAAAGGAGATTACTTAGGAAAAACAGTACAAGTAGTACCTCATATAACAAATGCCATTAAAGAAAAAGTATACAAGTTTGATGAAACAGATGTTGATATTGTAATAACAGAAATTGGAGGAACAGTTGGTGATATTGAAAGTTTGCCGTTTATTGAAGCAATAAGACAAATTGGACTAGAGCAAAAAAACGAAGATGTTATGTATATTCATGTAACATTATTACCATATATCCATGGTTCAAATGAATTAAAATCAAAACCAACTCAGCATTCCGCAAGAGAATTGCAATCATATGGAATTCAACCAGATGTATTGGTTTGTAGATCTGAAATTAGAATTCCTGATGGAATGAAAGATAAAATTGCATTATTTTGTAATGTAAAAAAGGAAAATGTTATACAAAATTCTACAGTAGATGTATTATATGAAGTTCCATTAATGTTAGAAAAAGAAGGATTAGCTAAGGTTGTTTGTGAACATCTTAATTTAAAAAATAAAGCTCCTAAAAATGAAAGATGGGAAAAAATGATTGAAAAAATAAAGAATATTCCAAAAAAAGCAGTTAAAATTGCTATTGTAGGTAAATATATAAGTTTGGAAGATTCATATTTATCTGTTGTTGAAAGCTTAAAACATGGCGGATTTGCAAATAATGTAAATGTCGATATAGAATTTGTTGATTCAGAATTAATTACAGATGATAAAAAAGCAGAGGAAATGTTAAAAAAATTTGATGGAATACTAGTTCCAGGAGGATTTGGAAATAGAGGTATTGAAGGTAAAATTAATGCAATAAAATTTGCAAGAGTGCATAATGTACCATTTTTAGGAATTTGTCTAGGTATGCAAATGGCAGTTGTGGAATTTGCAAGAAATGTTGTTGGATTAAAAGATGCAAATTCTACAGAGTTTGATAGAAGAACTAAAAATCCAGTTATTCATATAATGGATACACAAAAAGATGTTAAGAAAAAAGGTGGAACTATGAGACTTGGTGCATATCCTTGTAAAATTAAAGAAAATACTTTAGCTGAAAAAGTATATAATTCAAATGAAATCTCTGAAAGACATAGACATAGATTTGAGTTTAATAATGATTTTAGGACAAAAATTGAAGAAGCGGGAATGAAAATTTCTGGTACATCACCAGATGAGTTATTAGTAGAAATTGTTGAAATACCAGCAAATAAATTTTTTATAGCAGGACAATTTCATCCTGAATTTAAATCAAGACCAGATAAACCAGCTCCATTATTTAAAGCTTTTATAAAAGCATCAAAAAAATAGATTTGTGAAAGTTGTGTGAATTTTAAAAAATAAATATTGACATTTAATAACAACGGGTATAAATTATTAGCAGTCTAACAAATAGACTGCTAATAATTTTTTATACATATTATTAATACAAGCTAAATATATATTAATAATACTGTAACATTAAAGGAGGTAATATAATGTTAAAACCATTATTAGACAGAGTTGTAGTTAAAATGATAGAAAGCGAAGAAACAACAAAAAGCGGAATCATATTAACCAGTTCAGCAAAAGAAAAACCACAAATAGCAGAGGTACTAGAAGTAGGACCAGGAGAAGTGATAGACGGAAAAACAGAAAAGATGTATGTAAAAAAAGGCGATAAAGTAGTTTTAAATAAATATGCAGGAACAGAAATTAAATATCAAGGCGAAGACCTAATAATAGTAAAACAATCTGATATCCTAGCAATAGCTGAATAGGAAAAAGAAAAGAGCGAAAGGAGATTATAATTATGGCAAAACAAATTAAATATGGCGAAGATGCCAGAAAAAAATTATTAGATGGTGTTAATCAATTAGCAGACACAGTAAAAGTTACATTAGGTCCAAAAGGAAGAAATGTAGTCTTAGATAAAAATTATGGAGCTCCACTTATTACAAACGATGGTGTTACAATAGCAAAAGAAATAGAGCTAGAAGATCCATTTGAAAATATGGGAGCAAGACTTGTAAAAGAAGTTTCTACAAAAACAAACGATGTAGCAGGTGATGGAACAACAACAGCAACAGTTTTAGCTCAAAGCATGATTAAAGAAGGTGTAAAAAATGTAGCTGCCGGTGGAGATCCAATGGCTATTAAAAGAGGTATTGATAAGGCTGTAAATGTAGCAGTAGATGGATTAAAAGAAATTAGCTCTCCTGTAAATGGAAAAGAAGATATAGCAAGAGTTGCAAGTATTTCTGCTAATAATGAAGAAGTTGGAAAGTTAATATCTGAAGCTATGGAAAAAGTTTCAAAAGATGGTGTTATAACAATTGAAGAATCAAAAACATCTAATACGGAGCTAAATATTGTTGAAGGAATGCAATTTGATAAAGGTTATGTTTCTCCATACATGGTTTCTGATACAGAAAAAATGGAAGCATCTATTGAAAATCCATATATTTTAATTACTGATAAAAAAATAAGTAATATTCAAGAAATATTACCATTACTTGAAGCTTTAATGCAACAATCAGGAAAATTAGTTATTATATGTGATGACATCGAAGGAGAAGCTTTATCAACATTAGTTTTAAATAAATTAAGAGGTGTAATAAATGTTGTAGCAGTTAAAGCACCTGGATATGGTGATAAGAGAAAAAATATGTTACAAGATATTGCAATTTTAACAGGTGGAGAAGTTATTACATCAGATTTAGGATTAGAGCTAAAAGATACAACTATTGAACAATTAGGTAGAGCTAAACAAGTTAAAGTTGAAAAAGAAAATACTATAATTGTTGACGGTGCTGGAGATAAAAAAGCAATTGCAGAGCGTGTAAGCCAAATAAGAGCTCAACTTGCAGAAGAAAAGAGCGAATATGAAAAAGAAGGATTACAAGAAAGACTTGCTAAAATAGCGGGAGGAGTAGCTGTAATTGGTGTTGGAGCAGCAACAGAAGTCGAAATGAAAGATAGAAAACTTCGTATAGAAGATGCATTATCTGCAACAAAAGCAGCAGTAGAAGAAGGTATTGTTTCAGGTGGTGGAACAGCATATGTAAATGTAATTCCTAAAGTTGAAAAATTGATGGAAACATTAAAAGATGATGAAAAATTAGGTGCAAAAATAGTATTAAAAGCATTAGAAGAGCCAGTAAAACAAATTGCAGTAAATGCGGGTCTTGAACCAGCTGTAATACTTGAAAAAGTAAAGTCAAGTAAAGAGGGAATTGGATTTAATGCAGCAGATGAAGAATATGTAGATATGAAAAAAGCCGGAATAGTAGATCCAACAAAAGTATCAAGAAGTGCACTTCAAAATGCAGCATCAATAGCATCTATGGTATTAACAACAGAAAGCATAGTAACAGATAAAAAAGAAAAATCATGCGGATGTGGTGGAAACCACGAGGTAGACCCAGCAGAAGGTATGGGTGGAATGTATTAATAAATTTGGGTGACAAATAAAAAATAAGTTGCCACAAAATTTTCCAGAGAAATCTTTCTCTGGATTTTTTGTTAATTAATAAAAAAATCTTCACATAATAGACATAAATGTGCTTTATAATGTATAATACATAAAAAAACGAAAGGATGTAATTTTATGGCAGATATAACAATTCTTGTAGTAGATGATGAGTCAAGAATGAGAAAATTAATTAAAGACTTTTTGAAAGTGAAAGGATACCATATATTAGAAGCTGGTGATGGCGAAGAAGCTCTTAAGGTTTTTGAAGAAAATAAAAATGAAATTAATTTAATTTTATTAGATGTAATGATGCCTAAACTAGATGGATGGTCTGTTTTAAGACAAATAAGGCAAACATCAAATGTTCCAATTATAATGTTAACTGCTAGAGGAGAAGAGCAAGATGAATTATTTGGATTTGAATTAGGAGTAGATGAATATATATCAAAACCGTTTAGTCCTAAAATACTTGTGGCACGAGTTGAGGCAATATTAAAAAGACTACAAGTGAAAGAAAAGGATATAAAAGATTATGGCGGAATAATTATAAATTCAGAAGGTAGAACAGTAGAAGTTGATTCTAAAAAAATTGATTTAAGTTTAAGAGAATATGAATTATTAAAATATTTAGTAGACAATGAAGGAATTGCTCTTTCAAGAGATAAAATATTAAATAATGTATGGAATTATGATTATTATGGTGATTCAAGAACAATAGACAGCCATATAAAAAAGATAAGACACAAACTTGGTAAAAAAGGCAAATATATACATACTATGAGAGGGGTAGGTTATAAATTTGAAATCGAAGAAAAATAAAAAAATAAGAAAACCTATGTCCATACAGGTAAAGTTATTTTTTTCATTGTGTGTAGTAATTGTACTTACAATTTTATTTTTAATTATAATAAATAATTTAGTACTTGAAACCTTTTATATTTATAATAAAAAGGATTCTGCAAAAGATTTGTATGAGCAAATAAACGAAAAATATAATAATAATGTAGCAGAGGAAGAAATTGAAGAATTTATTAAATATCAGGCTTCAAAAAATAATTTGGATATTTTAATAACGGATGTGAAAACGAATAAAGTTATAACCAATGACCAAACACGAATTGAAGCTTTGGAGAAACTAAAAACGATCGTAGAGTTTAATCAAAATGGAAAATGGGGAGAAACATTATATAATGCCAAAAATATTATAATAAAGACTGTAAAGGATAACTCAATAAACCGTAATTACATAGTTTTAATGGCAAAGTTAGATAATAAAAATGAGTTATATATGAGAACTCCTATTTCAGCAATAAAGGAAAGTTTGCGAATTAGTAATAATGTTTTATTATTGGTTGGATTTATTTCGGTTATTGTTGCAGGAGTAATTGCATCAATGGTTTCTAAGCGTTTTTCAGATCCAATACTTGAATTAAATGATATTGCTAAACAAGTGTCTAAACTAAATTTTTCGCAAAGATATATTCCAAGTAAATCTAATGATGAAATGGATCAACTTGGTGAAAGTATTAATATGATGTCTGATAAACTTGAAAACACAATTAATGAATTGCGAAAAAATAATGATGAATTAGAGCGTGATATTAAGGAAAAATCTAAAATAGATGAAATGAGAACACAGTTTATTTCAGATGTATCTCATGAATTAAAAACACCGATAGCCTTAATTCAAGGATATGCAGAAGGATTAGTTGAAAATGTAAATAATGATGAAGAATCAAGGAAGTTTTATGCAGAAGTTATTTTAGATGAAGCAGATAAAATGGATAAATTAGTAAAGCAATTATTAGAACTTATGAAGTTAGAGTATGGAAAAAGAGAATTTAATAATACAAAGTTTGATATAGTATCTTTAATAAAAGAAGAGCTAAGAAAATGTGATGTTATGATAAAAGAGCAAAATATAAAAGCAACATTAAAAAATGAAGAGCCTATATATGTGGAAGCTGATGATTTTTATATAGAGCAAGTAGTTACAAATTACATAACAAATGCAATAAAATATTCGAAAGAAATAAATGGTAAAAAAGAAATAAAAATTGAAGTTACAGAAGAGCTAAATGGAATGGCTAGGATATCTGTATACAATACGGGAGATAACTTTACTGAAGATGAGATGAAAAAAATTTGGGGAAGATTTTACAAAATTGATTCATCAAGAAATAGAGCAAGTGGAGGAACTGGAATAGGTTTATCTCTTGTAAAAGCAGTTATGAATAACTATGGTAATAAGTATGGAGTTCAGAATAGAGTTGATGGAGTTGAATTCTACTTTGAATTGAAAATGGTAAATTTGGAAAATTAGTGGGGTTAGTATAGTGCTTCAGGGAAACCGTCAAAAAGAGAATAGGATATCCCCTGCTGTTTTCAAAAGTGTATTGGCTCATTACATAATACACTTTTGAAAACAGCAGGGGATATCCTATTCTCTTTTTGACTTCTCTACTAGGATAATTATATTTGATAATTTGAGAAATTGGTGAATTGTTTTTTGTGGATAGTATTGACTAAACGTAAAAATGATGATATTAATATTAAGCATAGAAATTTGGCAAGATTCAAAAATTTTTTATTCAAAAAATTTAAAATTCTAAGTGTAAATTCATACACAAAAAAATTCAAAATAATTGAATAACAACAGCAAATATGTTAAAATGGAGGCGATAAATGAGTAATTTAAAACCAACAAACGACTTTGTCTTCAAAAAATTATTTGGAGAGGAAAAAAATGTTGATATTTTAAAAG